>Ga0126342_10002268_pt1 | contig 29559 bp, 23 predicted proteins | sample Cyp1metagenome_FD_92528 | JGI IMG/M metagenome (GOLD analysis project Ga0126342, IMG submission 92528) | Coral microbial communities from Lord Howe Island, Old Settlement Bay, Australia - Cyphastrea 1 metagenome | ecosystem: Host-associated > Invertebrates > Cnidaria > Coral ...
CAGCAGTTGTGGGTGAGGTGACCACTGCAACCATTGCAACCATTCCAGCAAACACAACTCCAACCACCTTTCGGTCAATCAGTGGATTCGCTCTGCCATCCGTGATTCACAACAACGAACGTCGCCTATAGGTTTCCTATTCTGAAACTTCCGCCACCGCCTTGTGCGGTACTACTGGTAATGAAGGGTCTAGGTATGTTGGCTTAACATATCTAGAAAAAAAATCACTTGCGATCCTCATCACCGTACGCTGCATGGAGAAAAGAATAACACATGAATCTAAAATAACCAACTAGTGTGCCTATTTATCTAACTATCAATCTATCGGTCTACCAACCTATCAATCTGTCTCTCTGTCTGCCTGTGTTTGTTTGCCTGTCTGCCTATCAATCTGCATTTCTATTCATCTATTGCTCTATTGCTCTATCCATCTATCCATATATCCATCTATCCATCTATCTTCATCTATCTATGTTTCCATCCATCCGTCCATCCATTCATCCATCCATCCATCCATCCACCTAATGATCTATTTCTATCTAAGTATAAGAATGCAACATTTACAGTACACCGCGCGTCGTACAGTATATGGCGCTTGATCATTATTCACCAATCAGGAGATGAGACCATGAAAAATGATGGCCAGTTACACTTGTGATCACACTAAGGTACAAACACCACTGCAGAAACAGGGGAAGATAATCAAGAACGGAAGAATGGGCCTTATCGACATTTATCATTCAATTGTTCGGGGGTTCCTGTTAGTTTTGTCTCAAAAATCAAGCCTGGAACCTTAGCCATTTTGCTGGTCTTAGAACCCATGGAGACCACAAAATCTCATGGTGAATCATCATCTTTTTCATAAACACATGACCATTTCATGAAATTATCCCTTTTTAGGTATCCGCATCCACTTGATTTGTTTTGTGTCAACCTGAGACAAACACATCAAGGCAATCTTCGGAAAACTTAGAGTTGATCAAGGCTCCCAAAAAAAACACTCCATTCCCAGAATAGTTTATTCTCCAATGGCAGGAACGACCAAAAACTATGGGTTTAAAAAAAACATGTGCATGTCTAAATCCACATTTATCAAAATCCACCACTGCTGTTCCATTCCTCCTCTGTTATGACAACCCCAGCAAATCCTTCTCCTCAAACTTACGCGTCTATTGATTTTGTTCGTCTTTGGGTCAGAACCTCATGGACATCGCATCTGCAGAACACCCGAATAAAATGTCGGACAAAGTGAAACATACTTAAACAATCTTAAAAACACACTAATATCGGATTATTTACAGTGTCATAGCTCATCCCATTATTTACGGTGCTTCAGAGGTACCAATAACCAACTGGTACCATCCCCCATAACAAACTGCGAACTGCGATGGAGCCAAGGAACCAAGGACTTCCTGGATCCAAATCACAGTCATGGTGTTCACCAAAAACTGCCAGCGGCGAGACTCGGTTGTTTTAAAAGGACCCAATATATATATATATACCCTCTGGTAATTCAACATAGCTATTGAAATGGCCATAGAAATAGTGGATTTTCCCATTAAAAATGATGATTTTCCATAGTTATGTTAGTTTACCAGAGGGTATATACATATATATATAATTTAAGGGAGATATAAAATCAAAAACAACATACCAGCAAATGTGGGGATGAATCTCTTTTGACATGAACATTAAATTTTACTCAATACGTGGTAATGATGTCCAATTTCGGGATGGTTCACCAGCCTGAAATCCATTTGAACAAGCCCCAAAGAGCTACATTTTTCGGGTACCCCAATTGAGGTTGGTATGGATTGCTAACCTATCTGAACAAACTGTGAAGCTGAACGATCTCCTGGATTTTGTTGACTCTCCGTTGAAGCCTAATTTTTTTTCTAAACATCCATCCCATCGATGTTCGCATCCCTGGCTCTCAAATCTTACCCCTATCCCATCATATCCCATCCCACGAAATACTGCTTGGTTCTCTGGTTGCTGGTGCAATAACCATCTTGAAAAATATTAGAATGGAAAGGAAGACATCCCATATATGAAATGGAAAATAAAATTCATGTTCCAAACCACCAACCAGTTATGTGTGGTTACTATACAACATCCTATGACATGTTTTATAACAATTCCTCAAACATCCTATGAGGCGGGCTTGAAAAAAAACACGAACTTCACCACCAGCCGACCGTGATTTGTCAATAATGTCCTGAATTTCACATCTGTTTGATGGTTCGGTTAAGTCATCTGCAATTCCGACACATGATGCGATATGATGGATCCCGTCCTGGTGAAAAAAAATTGGCCTGCCGAGGGACAGAAGATGCCCAGTTGCATGGAAAAACACCCAGTGCGATATCCTTTCCTTCGCCATCTTGAATATACTTCCTTGCACTTTCCTGGGATGGACTGAACTGGGACCATTTCGCACAATGCCAAATGGCAAGAAACTTGAAAATTAAAAAACCTATGTATATATAATATATGATATATATATATATATATTATATACATAGGTTTTTTTTATATATAATATCACATCAGTTCACGAGTTGATGTGATTGTGAGAAGGATGCAAGCGCACGTTGTTCACGAAGAACTAGGTGGAGCCACCCACCGATGCCAGAAGAGAAAAATCACAGCTGTTTCACCATCGATATCATTCATGGGTCATTAAATGTCCCCATTGAACATCACCCAACCATTAGGTATATGGTCTATAATGGCTTCAAAGACCATGATTTTTCATGATGTTTCTATAATCTTACCCTCTGGTAAACTAACATAGCTATTGAAAATGGCAATTTATAGTGGATTTACCCATCAAAAATGATGATTTTCCATAGCTATGTTAGTTTACCAGAGGGTAACATGATTGAACCATGATTCAACCATGATTCAACCATGATTTAACCATGAAACTGCGGATTTCACATTTCACCATCAATGAGATTTCAGCGTCACACATAGTAATACCAGGCACGTTGTCCTCCTCTGTCTCTTCCAACTTTTTTTCGGACATCCAACAGAAATCTAAAGCTCACAAGTCAGTGGAAAACCGCAGGGCTTGGAGTGCTTTCTCTCTGAAGATGGTTGGTTTGCGCCGTGAATCCCTCAAAATAGACAATATCCGTATATTATGGAAAATGTATGAACATGTTATGTTGACTGTTGACCCACCAAAATTGAGGTTTTCTCAACATGTTCGGACACACCATTTGAAAAGCAGAAACAACATTCAAACATCCAGGCATCGGGGATAGCATCCGGCAAACAATTTGCGGAGCTTGCACCTGGGTGCCGGCATTTCAGCCATGTGTTCCATGGATGAAACCGCTAATCCCTTCCCCCGGAATTTTGGTCTCATGATATTCTGGCTTTCAAACGACAGGTCAGTTGGTTTATCATGAATATACCACGGGTTTATGGTGGATATCTATGTGGAGCTTTCCTAAGTCATAGGGGTACCCTAGTTATGATCCATTTATAGATGGATTTTCCATAAACCATCCAGCGAGCTCGGGGTACCCCGAGCTCATTGTGGAAACCGGGTGAACTGTCAGTGAACCATGCTGAATCGACGGGAGATGGAGAGGTGATGACAAGATAGCTGTGTACCTAGATGTATACCCCCAAAAAATGATGACATATTTTATTGCAAAATCACTATGTGTACCTGTGAATGGAAATTGGGTTCCCTATTTTAAGACAAACCCATACCCTCTGTCATTCCTGTAGTGTTTGGTCTAACATGGGATTCTCCGTTCATAGATTGCGATAATCGAAAGTTTGCATTGGGTATAGTATAGCTGCCTATAATTGCCTAGATTGCCTAGCTACTGCTTATATACCCTCTGGTAAACTAACATATATATGGAAAATCACTATTTTAATGGGAAAATCCACTATAAATTGCCATTTTCAATAGCTATGTTAGTTTACCAGAGGGTAAGATTATAGAAACATCATGAAAAATCATGGTCTTTGAACCATCACCAAGGTAACCTTGGTCTGCTAAAGGTCGCGTAAATTTCTCCGGCCCTAAAAACAGGATCGTGGATATCCCCCCAAAAAACATGTTGACAATATCTATATAATAATATCTAATATGCTCCTGTGAATTAGCATAGACCCTGCCAGAAAGGGGCTGGAAGATGTGTTTCTCATTTTTTCCAAACATATGGTGATTTATGGGCGGGTAAAATCTCAGCGTCTGTTTTTTTTTTTTAAACCAGACTGTAAGTCTGGTCCACTTTCCGAACAACACATGAGACACCAGACGCACCTCGTGGCAAGGTCATAAGCCTTGAGAGGCCATGGGTGTACCAGCTGGATGGTTAATGGATGGTCAATCCTATTATATATATATAAAATGGTAAATCCCCTATGAATGGATGGTTAATGGATGGTAAATCCCATTAAAATGGATGATTTGGGGGTAGCCCTATTTCAGGAAACCTCCATAGAATTCCGAATAATCCCGAAAACCAGATACGAGTAAGTTACAGTTGCCCCGAACAACATGCGCGTCAATGGGTGAGAAAACACATTCCATTTCTCTGGTCAAAACTGACAAAACTTTGACACCAGCAAACAAATTGGTGGTTACACTACCCCTATTGTATCCCTATTTTTAGGTGGTTATACCCCTATTGTATCCCCATTTTAGGTGATCAACGTCACTAAAGTCCATGAAATTCCCATCAACGGGCCATGTTCGCATCTCCACTTCAGGCGACCAGTCCGACCGGTCATACAGACGGTCCTTCTCCGTTCAGACGGAATTCTTCAGCTGTTTCAGACCATCAGATATCACATATATATATATATATATATATATATATATAATATATATATAATATATATAATATATATATAATATATAATATATATATATATATAATATAATATATATATATATATATAATATACATATATATCTCTTATGTTATCATATGGTCTTCTGAAATACGTGTTTTTTCTATCTGTATCTGTATCATTCTGTATCATGATCATCTACGATCCTCAGAAAGTCACGTTTTTCAGATTTTCAGAAATTTTCACCCCTGACCCATGATTGACATATCAAGCGTATCACAGTTTAATCATCCAAAATCTCCATTTTAGCTGGCGATTCCCATTGTTTTTGCATGTTTTTGCTGAGTCAAAAAAATCGTCCCTGACCTCGGCAGGTTGCCATTCCGACTTCCAACACCTGCGCCTAACCCCCAACAGCTCCTCTCAACGCGAGACTAAGACCGTGGGGAAACCTTGAACAAAACACAAAAAAACGTATAGAAATCGATCACTATAATCTACCCTCTGGTTATGTCAACAGTTTGCTATTGAAAATGACCATAGAAATAGTGGATTTTCCCATTGAAAATGGTGATTTTCCATAGTTATGTTAGTTTACCAGAGGGTAGTTATTGACGTATAGATCTACTTACTATAGATATTATACTAGTTATTTCATGCTGTGGGAAACGTCTTGATATCTCTTGATTGCCCTCATTGGAGGTGGTGTTTATTACAGTGGGAACTAAAGTTAATTCCTAGTATACAGTACAACACAGGAGGGTTCACAGGAACAAATGGAACAATTCTACAGTACATGATATATATGTATATATATATTCTACAGTACATACGGAAATATGCGGCAGCGCCCATCCGTTTCTGCCTGGCAAGGAGCCCAAAAGAATCCAAAAGAGCTACCACAACAGAGTGTTTTTTTGTCTCCATCCTCGCCAATTCAGGCCCCAGGACTCAGCCGAGAAACATGAAGAGTTTGAACCTTGACATGCTGCCCCACCTCCTCCGCGTTACCATGGTACGGGCACGTGGAAACAAATTATAACTATCGCCTTAGGCGAGTCCTACACATGTCTGAGCCAACCGCAGAGTGCAGCACACATTTGTTGAGGAGGGCTCCGGCACATGACATTGCACGTAGAACACCTCATGTGCTTGATCGATATGTATATGCATATGTAGGTATATAATGTGTATATATATATAATAATAATATATATATATTTATATAATAATAATATATATATAATAAAACAAATAATAATGATAATAATAATTATAAAATAATAATAATATAATGTAATATAATATAATATAATATAATAAAATATAATAAAATATAATAAAATATAATAAATATAATGTAATATCATATAATATATCATATAATATTATATTATATTATAGTATATTATATTAAATATATTATACTATATATATTTATATAACATTATACTATATTATATTTATATAACATTATATTATATTATATTATATTATAAATTATATTAATATATATATATAGTAATATATATATATATATATATATATTGATGATATGTTGATCATGATCATTAATGATACCCTCTAGTAAATGAACATAGACCCAGAAAATATCCAATCTTTAGTGGAAACTCATCTTCCAACCCCTACGTATCTGCCAGGGTCGAATTTACTGGAGATATCTGGTTGGTGGTATACCTACCCCTCTGAAAAAATCATGGAGTTCGTCAGTTGGGATGATGACATTCCCAATATATATATGGAAACATAAATGTTCCAAACCACCAACCAGTGATATATGGTTGATCACTGATTGCTTACCCTCTGGTAAACTAACAGTTTGCTATTGAAAATGGCCCAGTCGAAATAGTGGATTTACCCATAAACAATGGTGGATCTTTCCAGTTCGCTATGTGGCTGTTTACCAGAGGGTAATTATCTTAATTGTTACTTGGGAAATTTCATCCCATCTTTTGGATCTTTTGGATCTTTTTAATCCCCCTGGATTGACCAAGATCCTAAACCATTCCCCAGCCGCTGCGGATCCAAAAAACATTCGCAACCCATTGGTTTAATGGTGGTTTAATGGAGGTTTAATGGTTGATAGTGGTGATTAGTACCCTCTGGTTATGTCAACAGTTTGCTATTGAAAATGGCCATTGATAGTTGATTTACCCATTAAAAATTATTAATAATTATGATGTTCCATGGTTATGTGGCTGTTTACCAGAGGCTAGTTCATAATTATGGTGAGGTCGGTAAGTGTTCGTCACAAACGGGGACCATCTTTGGGTCAATGGCTGACTCCGTGTATCGACGTTATTTTGCACATCACACTTACGTACATATGGTTGCGACGTAATTAAACTGTGCATATCAGTATCTAAATGTATCATAATGTATCTAATATCTGTGTATACAGAATATGCACTAGACCCTCCATTCACCCTTCGAATTTAGCATTTCACTTCATTAATGAAAAACATGGTGTGTGTACCTATTTGTATGGCGAAGATTGGCGAAGTGTATCTAGTGTCTACCTTCCGTGATGTTTTACCAGTGTTTTACATTTCTTGCTTGATCATAGTTTCAACATCTTATGCACTAACAGTGGTTTATGGTATGGTTGCACTACCCATTTTGCCACCTAGTTTCACTAACCGGGGGTCAACTGGTCAAACGAAACTAAACCCTGTTGGTTAACCTTACTTCTATTATAGATCCTATAATGTGGCTATATGTGGCTAGATCGATCATAATCCATAAAACCTATAAGATACCTATTAATGTACAGTCATTGTAGTTATAAAATGTTATAAACCGACAGAACTGCTGATTGAGCCGTCACCCAATGTTTCCCGGAGGCTCACTCCCCGGCCTCCAGTCCTGCAGGTTGGCAATGGTGGTGAAATATCCCCCAGGTGGTGAAATGCTGGGTTGAACCGGCAGAAATGGTTGGTAGAACAACCATAAACCATTGGTTGAAGTGGTAAGAGGAACCAGTTTTTTGGACAACCAATGGTTAAACATGTTAAACAATAAACCAATCAGGAAATTTTCCACCATTTTTGGACCAACTGGATCGGTTGAAATTCGAAACCGAAAACCATCCATCAAAGGTGTTGAACGATAGGAAATCCGACAGAGTACCCCAGATACCGGACAGCTTAACATAGCTTAACTAGTTTGATTGTATTTTATGGTATGGACGGCCCGCTTATATACAGATAATTTACCACTAGAAATATGGTGGTGTTCAATAGTTATGTTAAGTCACCGGCAATCACTAGGTTGCAGGTTTTATCCCACTCTAGCTGGTTGATCAAGGATGTATATGTTTGCCAACCTTGTACAAAAATCGGTAAACCATTGTGGTACCATCGTGATATGTGATTCAGACATATCGACACATATCGACACCATGGTTATACCATGGCTGAGCGATGATTGGATATCAAAATTTTCATTAACAGCCATGGTCTGATATCTGATATAATCATTTTAATGTATGTAACCTATGTATCTTATGATTGGGGCCGTTAACGTTATGATTATTATATAGCCATGTGTCCACCATAAAGACCGGGTGTGTCTGGTACCATTGTCCCAGAATCGGATGGAGCCATGTTCCCTACCCCACCGTATTATTGTAAGTTGCCATAGGTGATATTGGGGATATACGAGCAATATGGAATATGAATTAATACTGGAAGTTGCCATATTACTGGAAGTTGCCATATGTCAGGAGAATTTTCAGACAAACAGTTCTAGTTATCAACCAACTGGGGCCCCACGTTGCTCTACCAAGACTTCGCCAGAAAATGAAGTAAATGTAGGTAAACAACTCCCGCCCGGACAAAAATCCTCAGACGATTGAGGCTTTTGATTTGGTAACAGCAAAAGTTTGATGGTTCTTCACATGGCAGTGTGTCAAAACCTTGTATCCCTGTAGTTCACATCAAAATAGCTGGGATATAGATGTTCATCCCATTAAAAATGCTATGTATAGGTATTGATCATTATTGATCCATAGCCATTTGGTAACAGCTACAGTTTGATGGTTCTTCACATTCAGCCATCCTCCGGAGCTCCGGTCCTAAAGTTCACATTGAGGCCACTGAAACGAAGAGAACTACATCAGCTGGAAAATGATGCCAAAAGTTGGTTGTTTTATGTTGTTTTCCCCCAATGATCCCCAATATATCCCCAATGTGCATCAGGATAACAAGAATATCATTAAACATAGCTGTTGACAAACATATCGAGTGTGGTATGAAACTCACCGATGGGTATCGCCTCGCAGTGCGTTTGAGCCCCTGCTCCGTGCGACCTGACACTCGGCCGGGCGGTGACCTGATGAGAGGCCACCACTGATTTCTACCTGCCGCCAGTGAGGCCTGATGTGGGCCATTTCAAACTCCAAAAATTTTGTGACCCATGAAAACTGCTACTGTATGTCATCATAGTGATTCATATTGTCTGTATATCCTGAAATGAAAAAGTAGTTAGTTACTTCCTTAAAAAAAAAAAAAAAAAAATTATGGCTCCATTTAGGGCTCCATCATGGTTCCATTATCCGAATTATCCAGGTGGGCAGCTACAGTATCAGTTCATCATCTGCATGGAAAAGTCAAAAAAAAGATCTGAAACATCTAGGAGTACTGACTATCTCAGCAAGAAACTCTGGCTGTATCCCATACGCCCATACGTTGTTTGTTGTTGCATGTTATAGCCATGGTTACAGTCACCACTCACTGAGTAGCACTGAGTAGTATAGTCATCTAATTTCACGAACCAGTTTTGGAAACCTCCAAAAGCATCCAAGAGCATTGACTTTTTGAAGCTCGCAACCCGTCTGCGAGCTGAAACAATCGCAACCATTTGCGAGTTCATCCCAGTCAGTAAATCAGTACCAAGTCACAACATGGCCCCAAGTTGATAGGTGTCTGTTCATTTGTAACTACAATGACTAGTGGGTTTACTTGTATGGTGGAAGCCACGTTTCTACAGTATGATTACATATGGTAACATAAACCAACAAACATAACTGAGGGCACCACAGTGTAAGATTGTCGCATCAACCACCCCAATATTTCTGAATTGGAGATGATCAGCCAGGGCCAAAGTCAAAGACCCACAGTCACTTTATAGGGATCTGGCATTTTTTTTTCCATCATTGGGTTTGTCTGAAAGTAGGGTACGTCAAAAAACGAGGTGCTTGACCATCATGTTCATCATTCAACTCGTTATTTGCTGCAAGTTTAAGGTTATTTTGTCATATTTTTTCCAACCATTTTTGGGATGATTTCTTCTTTCCATCCAAAGCATCAACAGCTGACCAGGGTCAGCCGCAGCAATGTTTGTTTTGGGTCGTATACAGCTGATCACATCTGGATTGCCAAATTCGAGTTTGGAAGAGGAACATAAAAAGCAAGCAAACCGCCAAACAAAAATCTGCATGGAGTGCTTAAGTTGAAACATATATCTAAAAACAAAACACATGCTTCATGTTCGACGTAAAGGTCTCGTCACAAATGGTCGCTGCCGAAATCTATTGCTTCGGACCAAAAGCTCGCACGGCACTAAATCAATGTTCAAAAGCTTGGGTGTTCTGACGAGCTGCCTCTGCAGCTCACAAGCTGCACCAGCAAAACACATGAAGAAATGGTCCAAGTCTGACAAGAAGTTCTTTCAATGAATCCTCCACATGGTTTACCACGTAACGTTTCAACATGTTGGGATACCAGATTCCAGGATTCCTCCATGTATACCCAGAATAGCCAATATTAAGCCACCATATGTATATATATAATAATATATATATATAATAACATATATATATATAAATATATATATATATATTGTGTGGTGAACCTAAGACGCGTCCCGATCAAAATCAGCATGCCTGGACGTTGCTGCGCTGAAGAGAGCCATTGCCAAGATGGGGGCCCAAGTGACATCTTTGTTGGTTTATGATGGTTTATGACCACCATTAATTACAGATTTACAGACCTACCATAAACATCCATAAACCATCATAATTCCTAGATAGTGTAGTCATAAACCAACTTGTTGCGATTCCGAACTGGTGCACCTTTTCTTGTCAAACAGTATCAACGCTTAAGAAACTGTTTGGGGCATCAACCAACGTCCGAATGGGGAAAACGGGCGGATGGTGTTCATCCTGCAGGGTCACATTGGGAGATGTTAGGATGGAACATAAACCATATTGTAAAGACAAAATAAAATCAAAGCGTTTTTCTGAATGGGTGTGATGGTGTGAACCATCAGCTTTCGCGGAGAAACACTTTTTTTTTCTGACTAGTCCACAGCTTTTCAAACAAACTTCAGCCAACCCCTTGTGTACAAATAGCCAATCACCTCACTCAGAAATAACTCTGAAAGAATACAGTGCATATAAAAAAAAAAAAGTTACCAATAGGCCCGCAATCTGAAGGAGTCCAACCATTTTTGCTAAACTATTCTAAGGGTGGTTACGTGGGGTAAATTTGATCTTCACCTTGTACACACAGCACAGTTGGGCCAGTTGGGATGTCGAATCTGAGTGTATTCCGAATATCAATTCGCTGAGATTAAAAGATACTGTCTTCCAAAATTATTAGCATAGTCACATTTGTGGAAGATATCTGTTTTCTGCATATCATAGTTCATTATAAATATATCCAAAAATATTGCCTGATTGGAATTCATATATCGCCACATCGCGGTGATCTGGGGAGGATCTTCAGCATCGGTCACATCCCACCAATCATGACCTACCCCTCTTTCGCATGGCCATCGGGATGAATGGGCGGCTTCCCTGCTTTGTTTTTTGGACACCCGCATGATCTGGTTGGTGGTTGCTGCTAACCCCTCTGAAAAATGATGGAGTGAAAGTCAGTTGGGATGATGACATTCCCAACTGAATGGAAAAATATAATTCATGTTCCAAACCACCAACCATTTGTATTTCATGGTCTTTCCATAATGTTCCGATTTTTATGCTGGTAATTTCTGGTTGGTTGAAAATCCATATCTGCTCACTATAGTGGGTTTTACTTGGCCACACGTGTGGTCTGTGCCATGATCAAAACATTGGATGCATGTAGAATATGTCAACTAACCTTTAGAAAGATATTAAGAATAATGAACATGACCATGCCACAATATTGGCATCAACCTTTGCTCACAGAATATCCCCTTCTGAAATATCCCAGAAAAACATATCTCACCCTTAGCCCAAACACCGGTGAAAAATCCCATCACCAGCCCCCCAAAAAAATGGCTGAACTTCCCCATGGTTTTCTTCGTGTTTTTTTCTCGGGTGAAATCCCCAAGGGAAATTCCATTTTTGTTGGATGGTTGATCATCCTTTGCCTTCTGAAAAAATGACCATAAATTGAGGTAAAAATCAGCCATTTTAAAGCTGGTTGGTGCTTGACCTACCCCTCTGAAAAATATGAAAGTCAATGGGAAGGATGACATCCCATATGTTATGGAAAATAAAATTCATGTTTGAAACCACCAACCAGATAGAGTTGTTGATAGTTTCCCCATGGAATCCCATTGAAATCCCTTTGAATCCTTATGACATCCCCTGGAAACCCACTGAAGGCGCCGCACCGGCACGGACTTCTGCGTTGGAAGACCTCGCGCACGCTCGTCGGCCAAGGGGATCACTTGTTGGGAATGGGAATCAATGGGATCCCATCATCTCTATAGTTAAAGCCTCAGTGTATATAAATTGTAACTGAGGATGTAACATGATGCAACTATCCGAGATGATTCATGGGATTTTCTCTGGGAATTTAACTGTCCATAGAGATAATCAATGTGTTTTTTTCTTACAATTAAAAAATGTTATAGGGATTACTATGAGATATACCTCCTGTGTCATCAAACATGGCAACAAAAGCCCACTATTTAGTTCGACGATTTTTCTATTGAAACCTCCATTAATAGGGGATTTCCAATTGCCACATTTGATTACCCGGGAATAGATTTATGTGAGGGTAGATCTATAAAAGGCAGTATGTAGCATATGATTACATAATAGCATTACACTTCATAATTCAGACGACGTGAATTCATGAACCAAGGAACCAATAGAAGTATGTAGTGTAATCATGTCCCCCTAATATTAAAGACACACCACCCATAAACCATAGTTTAGTACGGGATACAATATGGTAAAAACGCATATTCTTTACAGTACTCTACAGTACCCTGAAATGGGCGCGTTTAATAATGAGATGGCATAACAGTATATCATATCGAATAGTCAAACTGAAGATGATGGCTGTGGTTCACTGAGAATCAGCCTTTCGTCTGCCCAGTCACGCTTGGGCTTGCGGTGTTGGAAACCTTTGCCGTGCTCTTGCCTCGGGCTGTGGCTTAACCAACAAAACTGGTGACTTAACCAACAGAAATGGTGACTTTCGCATTTAAATTGTGCCTTAAGCCTTAAACCCAACCATTTTGCGGGGATACTAAGGGGGGGTACAATGTACAATGTACAATGAAGATATTCTGGGGATAGCACGGGGACATAGTGAGATATTAACAACAATGTGTGAAATCAGGTGAAATTATATAATATTATATATGTATATATATGCATATTGATGTATGTGTCAGTGTATGTGTATATATATAGATATATACATAACTGCTAATATTTTTGTGCCATGGTCAAACATCATACATACGTAAAGTAGGGTCATCCGTCCAATCGTTGGAATCCAAAAATGGATTTATGACCATCCCACGATGGCATACGGCCATGTTTCATCATTTTGGGGTATTTCTCCACAAATCATTCAAATATGACCAACAAAAATAGCCATGCAAACAGCGACGCAACCAGCCGACATGAGGAGAAAAATGGTTTGGTGACAGGTGGCATTTACACATGCACTCGAGAAATTTTTTTTAAGCTACTGTACCATTTCTTGCAGGAAAAGGACATCAGTGAAGAAAAAATAGGCTAGAACATTCAACACATTTTCATTTTTCATTCACACGCATGAACATTCAACACATATGAAAAAACACAGTAACATTCGACTGCTAGACATGTCAATTTGCTCCCGTGCACATGGCCCAAGTCACCAAGCCATAGCTGGGGATTCATGGATCATCCCCAAAGATTGATATGTTTTGAATGGTGACCTTAATAAAACCATGTATCTAACAATTAACATTAATGATTCCAAAAAGTTTTTTGATTAATCAACTGTCTTGGTGATGTTCTGCTGTGTATCAACAATTATAAGCAGAAAAAAAAAACATATGAACCAATCAACAAGAATATATATACATATGTTTATATAATTTCAACCATTATGATCCAATCATTTCCCATTCTGAGTAGATCTGATGAACCAATCATTAACCATTATGAACCATTATACATTATGATTATCATTATGAACCATTATTATTATGAACCAATCAAGCATTACTGGTTGGTGGTTTGAATCCCTCTGAAAAATATTAGTCAATGGGAAGAATGACATCCCATATATTATGGAAAATAAAAAATGTTCCAAACCACCAACCATTGATATATGGTTGATCATTGATTGCCTAATTATCTAAAAATTGTTACGTGGGAAATTTCATCCCATTATGAACCAATCAACCAGATTATGAAACCCAACATTTTGAACCAATCAACCATTATGATTACCCTCTGGTAATTTAACGTAGCTATTGAAAATCACCATTTTTAAATGGGAAAATCCACTATAAATAGCCATTTTCAATTGCTATGTTAGTTCACCAGAGGGTATGAACCATTCTGATTCTCATCCCTTCCCGCCAACAACTTCCGACTTCAGCGGCAGGAATTTCACCGCCGCGCGAATCTCATCCATGAGGTGGGCCGCCATCCCTCGCAGCAAAAAGCGGTGAAAACTGCTGGGTGAAAAGCACGACTTTATCCCATTGCTTAACCATAAAACATGGGAAAACTGAGCGAAAACCAATAATTCACCATACTTAATCCAATTTTGAATCCAATTTTGTAGAAATGATTAGAAATGGGTGAACCAATGGTTTATTGTAGTGGAATAGAATATAGTTAAGCCATTTCTAAGGCCATTTGATAAATGAAACAGTTGACCAAATGGAATAGGCGCACATTTTATGCAATGTGTATAGTGATTGATTTAATTTGAATTTAATTAATGACAAGATTCATCAAGTGGAGTTACAAACGGAATTACAACATTTGTTGGGTTTTGGATGATAGAAACACTTAAGCAAATGGAATTGTCAAACACCAGATGGAAGTAGTTTAATAGCCGGTAGTAGATAGCAAAAAAAATCTGGTAGTAAAAGATGGTAGACAGTACAGTCTATAGAAGATAGATGATAGATGAGATTAGAAAACAGTATTGGTTTCTTGGAAACAGTATTAGATGTAGTATTGGTTTCTTACTAACTGAAGTACTTAACCAAATGGAATTGCCAAAACAGTAAGAATTCCAATGACAAATCATATTGATACATTGGCAACACCCATTGCTCAATAGAGGGGGTTTTACCAGCCCAACTTTGAAACCAGCTTTATACTTGGTGATCACCATGACCACATCAGTACACCAACTTTGAAACATAAAAACACACTGTGATCGCCGTCCAGCGGCTCATGGTGAGATTGTTCTTCACCACGATTCTGAACCTGAGAGGTTCAGGGGGGGCACTCGGATTGTCCTGGAAATGAGATTTAAACCCATAAGAGAACGTATCTACCCTGTAATCATTGCAATGGACAATCCCCAAACTAAATGGAGTTTTAAATGTGGTTTTCAATGGGGAAAACCGCCTAAAACAATGAGGGATACATCTGGTGGGTTGGGATAAATCCAAATCCACCAGTCATGGTTACCCTCAGCCCATGAAAAGAACACATTGTTATTGGAGAAATATCTAAGCAATCATCATGAATTGTGTATGACATTATATGAATGTACCATCACTTCATGGTTTAAAACAAGCCCCAATTTTCGCTAGAGCAGTGACCCCATGTCTTCTTGGTTCATCTCATCTTGCTCAAAAATCCACTGGTAACCAGTTGGTAAAATCACCGTACGTTCCATACGGGAAGCACATGTGCTTCTTACCCCAAATCCACTGCTGTTCATCATCTTTCCATTAAAAAAAAACGTCGCGTGAACTGGCCATGAATTCGACCCACATCACCACCAGATCAACTGGGTGCCCATTTGAGGCAGTGTTCACAAACCTCTGTCATTGCATTATACTGTTCTAGCTGCTTGGTAAAGGAATTGGCCCGGATTGGCATCATGGGTGATGATAATCCTCAATACATTGGGTATATACAGTAGTCTAACATCAATTAGATCCAGTATTTCTGGAAAAAAATATATATTATATATAATATATATATATAATATATTATATAATATATATATATATAATATATAATATATATATATAATATATATAATATATATATATAATATATATAATATATATAATATATATATAATATATAGATATAATATATATATAATATATATATAATATATATATATCACCTTTTCTTTTCATCGTGGTGTTTCGCCCCTACCAATCAACCACACATCGCCACATTTATCAGTGATATTCCCAGAGTTGCAGTAATGGTAAAACCAGCAAAATCCATAGTGAACATCACCGAATTTAGACATCCGTGGTGAAAAAATCACCTAATTTAGCATTTGCCAATGGACTATCAGGTTGCCATTTGGTTATTTAACACAGCCATGGAAAATTGCCCATTTATAGATGGTTTACCTATTAAAAATGATGATTTTCTATGGCTACGTTAGTCATAACCAGAGGGTAATGGTAAAACCACAGGCCACATTCATCCACTGAGTCCAAGAATGTCTGCCCAAAGGCATCGCTTGTTCAGCTGATGAGTCCGTGAAAAGGGGCATTGTCTCCTGAGCCAACTTCCGGCGCTGGGGCAACGGATGGCAACGGGTCCATGTGAACGAAAAATGGACCACAGAAGCCATCTATTCATGATTTTTCATTCAAATATATTCAAATATGGATCAAATATGGACCATTCATAATGAGGACTCACATATCTCACATAGTATTCATGGATATTAATGGATATTAATGGACCATTTGAACATATTCTTTATGCCACTTCTCTATCTTAATGGCCTTGATGCCATCTTCAAATGGACCAAAGATCTTCCGAGTTCCATCCGGCTGCGGATTTTTTCATCATGTTTATCAGATTATGATATACTGTAAAATAAGGCGCTTAAACATATGGGATATAACCCAGTTACATAAAGTATATATATATATAACTATATGTATTTATATATTGTATGGATTACGATCAACACTTACGAATTGTGACGCACACCCAAGCTTAGGGGAAATGTCAGTGGGCCCCCAAAATAGCTAAGTTGATTTACAACTTCAATATATAACTGGAGCCTGGTAGTCCACTGGTGGTTATAGCTTTTATAATGGATGTATTTACAGTAGGATGGATTTGTAAACCAGCTGATAGCTGTCAAGCCCTGCTTTGTACCATACACAGCACGTTGAACCAGGTTCAACTATAAGGAATATTCTGGAGATAACAATGAACATTGATGTGATTAATACACCACTATATATATGTATATATATATATGCAGTTATATGCACTAGAATTTTCAGACAAACGTGACAAACCCAAACGTTCTCCTGGAATTTTAAACTACATAGAGTGGAAATCATATGAAATCATTGAGTTTTCTTAAGGGACAGTGTCGATCAATGGTGTCTTTTTCCGTATCTATATGTTAAACGTTGATTAACTCATATATGCTTACCCAATAAAAAAATATGTTTGCATATGTTTGCTAATAATTAATATTAGATACTGGTTGGTGATTTCAACCCCTCTGAAAAATATGAGTTCGTCAGTTGGGATGATTATTCCCAATATATGGAAAACCCAAATTCATGTTCCAAAGCACCAACCAGTTATAGTGAATCATCACTGGTAATGTCAGATCATAAACATTCATAAACCATTGATTTTAGTGGCTTTTTGACGTGCATCATGTTAATGGTTAATAGTCAACATCATAGCATAGCCAGATATCATAAACATCCTAAACATAGTATAGCCATATATGGTCAACCATGCTATGTTCATAAACATCATAGTATATACTCTCTGGTAATTTAACATAGCTATTGAAAATGGCCATTTATAGTGGATTTACCCATTAAAAATGGTGATTTTCCATAGTTATGTAAACGTTTACCAGAGGGTATATTTTTTTTCGTAGCATCACGTTGCAGGTTAACATCACGTAACGGGACCACTGGGTCGATGCCACGCCTCAGTGAGGGGATGGTGCATGGACATGTGGTAGCCGCTGACATACCAATGCCTGGGAGGTCGAGTCGACCATGCTCTATTCACAATGTACACAGTACATATAAATATATATATATACATATACTATGTACATAAGTATCGTTGCATCATCACACATACTATACATATATATATAACTATATATATATACATGATTTGGGTTTCCATACTCGAATCATCAAACTGAGGGAGTAGAGGGTTCCCACGTAAGGCTTCCGCCTCAATATGGAGTCCAGGGAAAATATCCGTGAGAAGCTCATGCATATCTCTGGCAAAAGCCAGAAATGTTCCTCGAGACCCAAGACAATCCAAAACAATACAACATACCCTCTGGTAAACGTTTACATACCTATGGAACATCACCATGGATATAATGGGAAAATCAACTATTTCTATGGGCCATTTTCAATAGCAAACTGTTAACGATTACCAGAGGGTATCAACGTAAGCATAGGGTACCTGGTGTCTGAAGATGGGGATTGTAGCAATTTCGGGCTATACTTTGGGACGCCATGTGTTTCAAAGTGTTGTACCCTCTGGTAAACATACAAAAAGCTATTGAAAATGGCCCAGTCGAAATAGTGGATTTATCCAGCTACAAAATGGTGGATCTTTCCATAGTTCCGTAAACGTTTACCAGAGGGTACCCTTTACATCCCTTTACAAAGTGGAGACTTCATTCATCTTGACAGTTACTAAAGAAATCATCATCTCGTCCAGGCCTTAGTTTTCACCTCTCTGCCAAGCAGCCCCTGTGCCACCACATGTTGGAAATCGATGTCATCCTGTCGCGGAGAAATGGGAATGTTCATCCTGTTTCCGGTGGATTTCCGAAACTCAAACATCTTAGCAAAATGGGCGAGTGTAAACCATATTAACATATATTAACCATCTTAGATTATTTAGTATATTAACATATAACCAAAAATTAACATATATTAACATATTAACCATATATAGTATTTCATATTGGACGTATCATGACGTATCTATTTACTCCCCGTAGGAGGATCATCCCACGAATTCTAGTTGCTGAGTTCCGGTTAGGGGTTAGTTTCCCCACTAATCGGGATGACCCCAAATATTTTGGGCGCTAAAAAATCAACCAGGCATGTTAACCAGTTACGATTCGTAGGATGATCCTGCAAGTAACCAAATGGATATATCTAACATGTATGTTTAACAACATTTTATGAAACATTAGTAGGGTTTATGGTTAAATTACCCACCTCCAAAATAGACGAGTTGCTTTGGATTAGAGATGTGCAGTCTGAAAACGGCTTAAAACGAGTTGAGTTGGCCCTATAAAACAGGCTGGGATTGCCCAACAACGGGATTTCCCAAGATTTTATATATCCCAAATATTGTAGATATCCCAACAAAAGATTTTGGTATATCCCAACAATGACTTTTCATATTTCCTAAGAATTTTATGGTTTATCATTTTAGGAACATCAATGATGGTAACTATGAGATTTCCGGATTTCCCAAGATTTTCCCCAGATGTAGATCTTGCCACGGCTTCCACGGATCTTTTAAGGGCCAGGACCACCAGGACCATCTGCAGATCCGGTAGAAAGTAGGTCCATGAAAGGGACCGCCAGCCAGTAATCAGACATGGCAATGGAAAAGCTTGAAGATCATCATAAATCATCTATAATTGGAGGATTTTCAATGATTGGAGTTTTTTTCTGACACGGGATAAAAATTTATCTATGATTACTATTTATTCATCTATGCTTTTCTATGATCCATGTTAATTCCATAGCAATCATAGATGATTTTCCCATTTCAGTCCATTTCCTTCGGGGCTTCAGCCATGCAACTAATGATGCAGGGTGACCGACCAGGGTCGGTCAGGTAGCTGAAATGTTGGGCCATTTGGGGACTCCACTTACTACCCTCTGGTAAATTAACATAGACCCTGGCAGTCATCGGGGTTGGAAGACTAGCTTCCATTTAAAGAAATGGTGATTTTCAGGGTCCAACTGTTAATTTACCAGGTGGTAAATCACCATTTTCCAGCTGGGAAAATCCACTATTTCAATGGTCATTTTCAATAGCTATTTTGACATAACCAGAGGGTACTAATCACCACTATCAACCATTAAACCCCCATTAAACCCCCATTAAACCCCCATTAAACCCCCATTAAACCACCATTAAACCACCATTAAACCACATCATTCAACCATCATATCTAAGTGGTCACCAGCCGAGGTACAAATGGCAAGCCCAGATCTGGATTGATCATGGCAGCCACCACCTGAGAGATTTTTATCCCAATAAAAAGATGTATTTTTGGGGGGAATGCGTTGTTTTTTTTGAAGGGAACATATATAACCCAAACTTATGATGTCTGAATTTGATGAAACTTAAGTTGGCAACTTAGATTCATTTAACCAACAAAAAAGAATGGTTTATTCAACCACCAACAACTTGGATTTCATTGTATCCATAAAACAAATAGATTTTAGAATACAATAATAGTAGTTTTATGATACAATAGAACTTATTTTATGTTTATCAACTACAATACAATAGATTTTAGAATACAGTAAACATTGATAGCTTGCCCAGAACTTCTTGTAGTTTTTTACGATGCATTGCAATGAGGCTACCCCAGCGGGCTGGAACTAGTGACGTGAGCCATGCAAAAGATCACAGCGAGCTGGGCTTTCCGATCTCATGATTCTGGTTGATAGGTTTCCCTAATATGGGTTATAGTCTAGTTATAGTATGTTAAAATCTCCTTATTTCATGACATTTCATGACCAATCGAAAAAGCTCGTTTGTTCATGGCTCAGGTCATGCTACCCTCTGGTAAACTAACATAGCTATTGAAAATGGCCCAGTCGAAATAGTGGATTTTCCCATTAAACATGGTGGATCTTTCCAGTTCGTTATGTTAAATTACCAATGGTTTATAGTGGATTTTCCCATTAAAAATGGTGATTTTCAATAGTTATGTTAGTTTTTACCAGGCCGGGTATCTTCAGATCAAGTGACCGGCAGGCAGTGCTTTTGCTCGCTCATGCCCACGGCATCCAAGATGGTAAAGATGGAAAAGTCGTTGACCTTGATGCTTTGAAGACCTCGAAAAGGCCAAACGCCAGTCGAGTGTTCAATGGGCCACCCCAAAACGGTTGCGAAGACCTAAGTGCAATCAGCAAAATCCCAACAATAAATATGATAAACTACTGTTCTATCTTTTTTTGGGATTGCAATATCTTTCAGTATCTCATTTCTTTGAGTTTTGAAATGGACCAGATCAATTTGGCCAACTAATGTCCAACTTGTGTGTTGTTCGTAAGATATGTTTCTTTAACTGGTACAGTATGTAATATATAAATATATATATAAATATGTGTATAGTTCAATGTATACATATATATATAACTATATAAATACAGTATATCCAGTCTTTCCCCAAGTTATCCATATTGCTTTGTCTGAAATAAGGACCTTCTCGCAGAAATTGTGCGACGGCCAGCTGATTCGCCACCTGACATTAAGGGGGGTGATCCCTTTCCCATACTGGAAATACAAACGGAACGTAATGGAAATGTCATGGGAATATGTGCATATACTCAAATATACTCATTGACTGCCAATACAATACTATTTTAGATCTATATAGAATATCCATGAATATTCTCTTATATATATATATATGAAAAATGTAATCTTAATGGAATGTAATATACATACATGTATATGCGGAGCATCATGGAAATGTAATGGTAAATGCATATGGAATACATATGGAGCTATATGTTGCACCATTTTTACATACAATAAGGAAGTATAAAAGGACTATAATGGAAACATCATGGAAATACAGTATATTGGGAATCTATGAAACTATGATGGAATATCATTATATATACTGACTTAACCAACAAAAATGATGGTATAAACCAAACCGTTTCATGGAAATACAATAGACAATAGGACTGGACATAGAAAAAATAGAATGAGATATATGGGATGTACATATATGGAAACATCATGTGTTGAACATATAGTATAATGATGGCAATACAGTGTATAAAAACGTAGTCACCACTGAAAATGCACATATCAATGTCAGATCTGCTCCATGGGATAGAACACTCAAACAACGGTAGTAATGGGCCCTACCGTATATATTTTTATTACTCCATGAGGTTCTACCTTTTAAGAATGATTTTGGCTTAGGCCCCAAGTGTCATAATCTTCGAACATTACGCCTGGCAACAAGACGTTTCTCAACAAGCAACTTGGACCACAATTTTCATGTACCCTCTGGTTATTTAACATAGCCATGGAAAATGGCCCATAGAAAGAGATGATTTTCCCATTGAAACCTCCATTTATAAGGGATTTTCCATGGCTATGTTAGTCATAACCAGATGGTATCCACATCCGAAGAACCGCTCTGTAGGAAAATATACAGGTACAAACCTTCAGTATACAGGTATCGTGTTAGACAAATAGTAGACAAAACACCTCTAGGCACATCAAACGTTGAGGCCGCCTGACACTGGAATTTGGATAAGGTAAGGTCCATTAGATTTATCCGCAGTTTACCCTCTGGTTATGTCAAAATAGCCTATTTATAGTTGATTTACCTATTCAAAATGGTGATGTTCTATAACTTTTTCTATGTTTGCCAGAGGGTACTGGGTGATCTTGGCAAATCTTGGTCAATACATGTCACATTCTTTTACAAATATGTCAGTTTTGTTTCTGAGAAATTGTGAAACATACAGTACTTGAAAGCCATATATCATATATATATATATATATATTTAGATGCTAAACCTATGACTTTCTCTACTGTGGTTTCCCCCTAAATCAACCGATTGAAACCTAGGAATCCAGCAGGAAAGTTCATTCCCAAAAGCTGCTCCCATGTTCCAAGCCCCAGCATGGAAACACAGACCCATTTTACAAGGCAAACAAACTTGGCCAAAATGACATTTTTTTTTAATATTGCAAAATGACCGATTTCCATCTTTGTGGATGGCTTTAATTGACCCACAATTAGGCAGTGAGTTTCTTCTGCCTGTGCAGCGTAGCCAGCTTTTCCCAGTCGTAGAAACTTGTAGAACTGGACATAAACACCCTGGTGCCCGGTGCGGATTTTCAGAAAAACCTACGGTGCGGAATCGAGTGGGATATCTTCATGCGGAAACCGGTGCAGTCTTTTTTTGTGTCGTTTGCTGATCAATTTTGTTTCTACATGTGGGCACAGCTTCTGAGATTGTCTGATTTTTGTCTGATTATATGCCCCGGCTGACAGCAATGGGGAGTGCGACGGGGAACTATGGAGTTCTTGGTTTCATGGATTTGCCAGCCAGCCATGTTTGACTGGGGGCTATGGCTGCCCCATGCAACACAGAAATGACACATGACAACACCGACCCCCAAAAAACAATCCTTTCACACCATGAATTTGGGTTTGTCTCAAAAAAGGCTACCCGGTAGGCTACCTCATTCCATGGATTGAAATCAATCTGATCCGACCTAGAAAAACGCCCCGACCATCTTCAAAAGTGTCAACGGCCATACGAGTCGCAAAGTTGCTTGGAAGCGAAAAGATCCACCATAGTTTTGACCCAAAAGGTCAACAAAAATCGAAATCATCACCAAATTCACCAATCATCTCGGAAACTAAACATCATCTCATATATATATATATACATTTATTGATTTATTCATATTTATATGTATATCTATATATATATATGGATGTTTATTTTTATCTTCATATCTATCTAGACATATGCATTACCTCATTCTTGAATGACTTTCTCAGGATTTCCCGAAGCGAATTCCCCCCGCATCGCCGCATCGCCGCATCGCCTGCGCAGGGCGCGAAAAGTTCAGCGTGTAGGAGTCAGCACCTGGCGGCGTTTTTGAACGGGAGATACTGGGGATTTGACTGATTTGAATGGCTATTGACAATGGCCCAGTCGAAATAGTGGATTTATCCATGAAAAAAATGGTGATTTTCCTGATAGCCTCCGGTAAACTTACAAAAAGCTATTGAAAATGGCCATAGAAATAGTGGATTTATCCATTAATAGCATGGTGATTTTCCATAGTTATGTGGTATGTTTACCAGAGGGTATTGAATGGGGATTTGTTTGTTGTCGCCATCGACTTTCCTGTATCTCCCATTCAATGATACTGGGGGGTTTCATCTGCTTGGTGGTTGCTGCTAAAACCCCGGGATGACATCCCATATATGAAATGGAAAATAAAACATGTTCCAAACCACCAGCCAGTGACTTTAATGGGATACCCTCTGGTTATGACATTCACACTTCGCCATGGTATAGATGGCCCTAATCGAAATAGATGGTTTACCTCTTAAACATGGCTGGATTTTGTGCTCCCATTGATCCCATCTCCCTTTCTTGATCTTTCTTTGGAGATTTTTTGGAGATCAAGGGCTTTGGATGTACCCTCTGGTAAACGTTTACACAACTATGGAAAATCACCATTTTTAGTGGGAAAACTCACTATTTCAATGGCCATGTTCAATAGCTACGTTAAATTACCAGAGGGTAATCCCCTTTTTCTGAATTGACCAAGTGGCTTCGATCGGAAAATTCACCCATGGAAAATTCACGAAAAATCATCAGCCAGTTGCCCCATGGCCCATGTGGCAACTAGCTGAGCACACTTGGACAATGTCAAGCTGAGCATTTGTGGTAAACAAAAATCCACTGTTTTGGTGGGTTACAATCCCAAAAATTTGGAACATCAGGCTAAATTATATCTGCCTGGTGATTTCAATATGTTTCAATTCCCTCAAAAACACCATGCTAGTTTGGATGGTCATCAGAGGCTTAGAATTTAGAAATGATATGAAAAGATCTTCAAGAAACTACATATATAGTTGTAGCATCTATATATTAATAATTGTCATGCATGTAGCATCTATATACGTGTCATCCAACTGATGTGGTAAACCAGAAACCCACTTGGGATTGAAGAGAAATGACCAGTAGCGAAATGCGATGCACCCATATACAAAATATGGAGCAGTGGAACATCATAAACCAGTGGATTTAGGGGTTCTCGATTTCACGGCATTCCTGAACAAACAAATATATATATATATAATACAAATATTTATTTAGCTGGTTAGTACAGTAATCATGAGTGTACATATAAATATATTATATATATGCACACATCATCACCCATCTGCCCATTGCTGATCTAGATTTTCAGACACACACACAGACACACCCGTAACATTCCTTAACATGTTGTTGTTGCTTTTTGTTGGTATTGGTTATACCTGTACATGGTTTCTCCCAACACCCCAAATACAAGACACGGAAATGAGCAGATCAAGAATAAAGCGCAATAATTACAAGTGTTCCCCCTTGTGGCTATGATTTATCTATAGTAGGCTGGTCTTCGACCCTGTTCGATTGCCAGTGACCCAATTCTCAGAGAAACCTCCTTAACTTATTCCTTTGTCGATTAGTCGGTATAAAAACACACATCCCCCAAGTAAGAATATCCCAACTATCGTTGCTTTTCTTCCCAGATTTGTCCGATATTATTTATCATATAACACTACTAAAGTATAGAATGTCTATTACGCTGGTCACATAGACATTAGAAAATCCCCTATTTCCAATTATCAATGACATAGTATCATATAAATCTATATGATCTATACAAGTCTATATATACAGATTATTATGCGTTATATCCCTGCTACATCCTACGACTGAATTATACCACCATGTTTGACACTGAACCCAGATGTTCAGCTTGGATTTGCTTGAGGAACCCCAGTAAAATAAACAACTGTGTATTGTTGACCATTATATAATCACCATTCTTAACCATTGAATAATGGTCCATGAATAATAACCATTGAAGAATGATTAATAAATATATAAATGTATATGTATATAACCATTGAATAATCACCGTGGTGGCCATATCAACCATGAATCATCACCATTTAATTTAAATCACCATTTGGCAGTGTGTCAAAACCTTGTACCCCTTCTGTTCACATCAAAATAGCTGGGATTTATGGATGTTCATCCCACTAAAAATGGTACTTATAGGTATTGATCCATAGCCATATCTAATTATTGATATCACCCCATTGCTATATATTGCTATAGTACTCCAGTCACATTGGGGGCTTCCATCAAAAAAATGGCGCCATGGCACTTCCTCCCAAATAGGACACGCTGATGGCCACGTGCTCAGAGAGTCCCTTGCGCTGGCGCCACACCACCCAGCCTGTGGCGCCAAAAATGCTGCTGAAACCAAGCAAAATGCTGGTTGAACCAACACCAAAACGGTGGTTTCACCAGCAAAAATTAATGATGGTTTAATCAACACTTGAAAATGGTGGTTTAATATGGTTTAACCAACACAAATGGTGGTTTTTCAGAAGTTGCACTATGTTGAATTATGAAAAATGAGAACGGAATTGGACTGTCATGGGGATGTCATGGTAATATAGGGTATTCAATGGCGAGATACTGGTGTGTATATAGTATAACCAATCAATACCAATCATATGATATATAGCCAAGCAAATGATACTCGGGTATGTCACAATATTGGGCATATCCCCCCAATCTTCCTGGGGACCATTTTTATTTTTTCGAATCAACAAATCAACATTAGAGATGCCCTCTCTTCAAACAAACCCATTGATATCATCCACCGGTAATGGGGTGGGCCACACCCAGTCACCCAGTTCTGTTCGATGGTTTATTAATCATGCCTACTATAGTTCTATCGCCCATAAACCCTGAATTCAGGATATATGGAGGTTTCCAAGGTCATGGGGATACCCCTAAATCCTCCAGATTTAATAATTCACTCACCTGAAAAGTTCGGCTATCTTGGGGATGATTCCCCGAATCTTAACTATGATTATAGTGAGGTCGAACAGTGAGGTCATTATAATTTACCATGATTTATATATAGATCAGATTGTCCATTCTAAATCAACCAGCTCTTGGGGAGTTCCCAATGACGAAACTCCCATAACTAATGGGGTGACCCACCTAGCAGGGTGGATTGTCAACCACTTTCAGTACTTCAGTAAAAAAAACATAGTAGTGACTTAAGTCTATTAAATATAACCATATATATATACGTAATTACATATCCCAGATGCTCCATGTATAGAATATATGCTAACATTGGGGGTATATTGATGGTAAATGTTACCATATATGGCATACATGGATCCTATGGGTATGTATATGTGATTGAATGAATCACGGCTTCTCTACAAAACATGTGACAAACTGCTAAATTTCCGGCCATGTCTTGGGGTGAGCAGTGGCTATGACTGACCCATTTTCCATCCATCATGTTGCTGGTTGAGAGATTTTTAGGTAAATCAACTATGAATGGATGACTTCAGAAGGCTTTGTTAGGTTTTGAATGATCTATTTTCTAGTGATGATACATGATGACAAAGAACATATTTGGATGAATTATGGAACCTCCAAACTAGTAGTTTTGTTTGCTTGGATATGGGTGACAACCCAGCTACCAACAACCATAGGGGGGATGACCCATGAAACAATTTTCCAAATGTATTCTGCTGGATTCTACATGTGTTATATGTGTATATATGTATATACACATATATGTGTGTTCTGTATATCGCAACATATAAATGTATTACTCTGTGTAATATTCTATGTATATTATATATATAATAATAATAATAAATAATAATAATAATAATGGTCTGGTTGGTGGTTTGAAGCCCTCTATAAATATGACTTCGTCAGATGGGGTTACTATTCCCAACTGAATGGAAAGTCATAAAAGCCATGTTTTAAACCACCAACCAGATATGGTTATATGGATGTTTCCTAAGTCATGGGGGTACCCCAAGCTCGCTGGATGGTTTATGTCATTGAAAATCCATCTTAAATGGATATATCATAATAATATATCATAATAATGGTACATTAAATATTATAATTGGCCATAGCACCAATCCACCATCCTTCGGGTTTTTTTACCACCTGTGCCACAGCAGGAGTTGCCAAACTTGTGGCCGCTCGCCGAGATGGACCTCAGGCAGGGATTGGAAGAGTGAAACCACTGAACTGTGAAGCATAGATGTTTACCAATGATGAGTGAAAGCATAGATGTTTATCTGATGTTTAGATCTTGGTGATTTTCAGGGTCCAAGTGTGAATTTACCGGGGAGGCTATCTATGTATATATATATTATATTATATATTATGTATAGAGGATTAGGGGGGGGACTTCATCATTTGCTGCTCAAAATTAGATGCTTCCATCGTACCTCTGCTGGAACTGGATGGTCATTTTACCCTGGACCATCCTGGACCCAAAGGACCACAGGAAAAAATCCGGTCCCCGGCTGCTATGATTGCTATGAGTTTTCAGACCCCCTGCGATTAGGAAGCCCTGGAGAAATGTATGGAATGAATAATAGTGATGGTGTTGGGATTGGATTGATGTTGGTCTAGCAAGAAAGCTGCTTTAACGAACAGAACTGGGAACGTCACCAATGAAAATGTGGGTAATTGGCCATTACCATTCTCCGAAAAAGTAACATAGACCGTGAAAATCGCCCTTTCCTTTGCGAGCAAAGTTGTCTTCCAACCCCCTACACCTGGCATGATCTTGTTTGGGGGTATGGTAAATGTTAGTTTCTACGGATCGATGTCGGAGAAAAACTTGCAGGAAACCTTGGTCAACTTGCTCCTTGCTTGTCCCAAATGAGAGGAATACCCTTCAAAATCTTCAAATGCTGCTTCATCCACTTCAGGGACGGTAGATCGTTTCAAACACCAACCATCCAAATGACGGATCCCAAGAGGATCTGTGAAGATTACAACCTCGCAGCGCCCAAAAAAAGGCAAACAACAAACATAATGTAACATAAACCATAGTTCTCTGCTCTCTCACGTTTACAGAATTTCTCATAATAACATATAATAACCATGATTAACCATGGTTTCATCCACAAGTTTGGGTCCCCTTCAGCCCCAGTGGCATGACATGCTTCAGGCGGAAGTCCCACGGAGGCAAGCCTTCCTCGGCACAGCGAAATCACTGCTGGAGCTGAAAAGCATCGAACTTCGTGCTGGGGAAGAGTATCATAGAAGTGGAATATATCTGATAATATATATATATATACTTATATACTTATATATATTATCAAGTAATACTGTACATATGTATATATATATATATAGGCTCAAGGCTGGGGGTTCCCCAGAGCTTCGAGGAACCCTCAGTCTTGATGCTATACCAGAAAGGTCGTTCTTGTATACAGA
>Ga0126342_10002269_pt1 | contig 29559 bp, 26 predicted proteins | sample Cyp1metagenome_FD_92528 | JGI IMG/M metagenome (GOLD analysis project Ga0126342, IMG submission 92528) | Coral microbial communities from Lord Howe Island, Old Settlement Bay, Australia - Cyphastrea 1 metagenome | ecosystem: Host-associated > Invertebrates > Cnidaria > Coral ...
CAATATATACATATATATATTATATATGTATATATAATATAATATATATATATAATATATAATATAATATATATATATCATATATACAATATATATAATATATAATATAATATATATATTCTATGATATAATATATTATAATCTATGATATAATATATTATCATCTATGATATAATAATATATTATAATATTATATATATATATATATTACAATACACTCGAAATCTTCTGTAGCATACTCTGGGAATGCACAGATCCAACAGAGAATCCAGTGAAATGCCTGTGCTGGCATTTGAGGTCCAAGTTGCTCAGCCAGTGGAATCCAAAGCTTCAATTGCTTTAGACTTTAGTTGATGAGCCTTATGCAGAAGCACAGCGTGCACTGTAGTTGAGACATTGAAAGTCAAGGACACCTGGCCATTGCACGGATTAGTTATGAGACATGTTGCCACGGTGCCAGTGTTGGAGAATATAGGCGGGCCCAGTCGAAGTTGTTTGCTTCCGGTGCGCAGGTTCATAGTATATTATGTTTTGATATGTTTTGTAATATACTGTATACACACCTTCCCAGATAGTAAACTATATTATTTTGTGACTAGCAAACAAACTCCAGGGAAATTTATGCATGTTGAAAAAATGCGCGGTAGTGTTTAATAGTTTTGGACATGGTTTTCGAAATTACCATATTTACCCAGATTCAGAGGAGCTCAGTGGCCACAAGCAATGGCCTTAAAATTTCCACCAGGTTTTATTTAGAGGTGTTTGTTTTTTACCTTAAAGTTAGATCAAAGGTGCAGGTATGGCTCAGTAGTATATTCAGTTTGGGGAAGCTGGTAGCTTTATTTATAGCGGTTGTTTATTAACTAGAGGTCAAGCAAAACAAGTCCAATCTGCAATTCAAAGGTATCAAACATTATTAAACTGTTTTTTTTCTAGTGTCTGCAAGTTGCCGGGTGAACCAGTCTGTAGTTCCATAAATTTGTTCAGCTGCGCTGTCGTTATGGTTTGGTTCCATTCCAGTTTCAGGCTAATGGAAGGTCAAGCATTGGATCATTGATTCTTTGCTAAGGTGTTCAATATGTTGGTGTTGAATGGTTTTGAAGCGTGGAGTTGAACGTGTTGCTTACAATGTCGAGGTCATTTTTTTGTTTCAGGAACCTGGTAAGCCGCAGTTTTACCATGTTTTACCTGGTACTAGTAAATCTATAGTGATGATGTTTGAGTTTAACCAAGTATTGCAATGTTTCATTCCACAGGTGTATTGATGTTTTATTTATATATCCTTACAGCTTTAAATGCAAACGGTTTTCTGTGAAGAAATGGCATGAAATGGCAAGGTGTCCTAAACTTCCATGTCTGTCTAATGCTTACATGATGGACGTCCTGGAGGCCATCTTCAGGTGACATTGTTTGGAGTTCGAATTGCCCTGGCAAGAACGCCACACTACGAAACCTGATGATGGCAATAGGTGGTGAAAAGATGGCCGCGAAAATAAAATGAAATTCCATGGCCATCCATGGCCTTCTTTTCACCGAATAATTTGTCTTTTTGTCGTCAGGCTCAAGGAGTTCGCCACAAAGATTTCACAAGTGCAGTGCTAAGACCAAGCACAGTAGCATAATGTAGCATACAGTAGCTTTCCTAACTGAGGTAATCTCTATAACAACTTCACCACGACAACGATTCCCAGCGGTGCAAGATTTCACCTTTGTTTGTTGAGTCGTAAGAGCAACCAGGAGATTCAATAATGATGATGCAGAATTAAAAGCAACTTATATACAATGTCGTCCAATACTGGAAGTTGTCAATATATGTGTATATATATATATATATATGTATATATATACATGATTATATGTACTGTGTATATATATATGTGTGTGTGAGCGTATGTTTCAAGAGGCACAAGCAAGACATACCCCGTTTTATTGCTTGATCTAGAGATTGTTTACCTCAGGTTACCGATGTCTCCACGTCTATCCAACTGTTTGGTCACTTTGATAAGACTAGTTTCATTGCAGCTGCCATCCACAATTCTTGACAGAACGACCAAGTGATTGTTCCCAACATTGCAGTACCTTGAGCTTGGCAGCAATCACTGCGGCCAGAGTGCTGACACTGGATGTTTCATGCCAACTCAGTGATTTTTAGCTCTACTTTGCTTTGTTCCCGTTCCAGTCTGCAGGTTCCCTAAGCCACTTCCACTGGTATCGACTCTATGGTTGCAACGCGATCCACAATGTTTATTTTGAAACCATGACATGCTTATGGAAAGGGCAATGATGACACTCCATTTTGCATCCACATGCAGCACTGACCAGGTGGCGGTGTAAATCAATGTAGAGAACATGTGTTTCTTGCTCAAGGTGGCAACATGTGGCATGGAAAACTGAAGGATGGCAGATTCAAAAGAATTCCAACCAGGAAAATATTTGGCTGAATATGGCTGAATTATGGTCAGCATTCAAGAAGCCTTAAGCGCAGTCTGAATTCGCTGCAAGCAAAGCAGCTGGCAAACTTTGCTCCCACCATCCAAGAAGCGTGTCCCGTAGATTTGTGTGCTGCCTAAATTCTCAGGCCAATGGAGGTCAAGAGTCAGTGATTGGTTATGATTGATTTGGAAATTAAACCGAATCTTGTTGTCCCTGAAAACAAGGCCTTTGTCATTGTTTCAAACCATTCCACAAGTTGATGTAGCACCCACTCGCCTGGATGGTTTCGGGCTGCTCTTTCCAGGTGGTGTGGTTGTAAAAATGGGCTACACTGCAGTGAAGTCACATGAAGTGGCATAAGTGGCACATGTGTGCGGGATAGAGCCAAGATATGAGGTACTGTTAAAGAGCTGAAAGTGCAATGTTTTCTTACTCGAAGATTCACAAATTTTACCGTGGGCACATAAGACTCGGCTTTGCAAGTATTTTCACAGCAGTTTGATGACTGCTTCAAAGCGTTCGCTTTCAGTGTCAATGTTTGTACCGTCACGTATTGTAAATTTGGATTGTAACGTGTTGCCGCCATTTCCGGATCAGCTGGGTGGAGTTGCCTCAAATATCGACTGGAAACCCAGACCATTTTCTTGGCGGTGATTCAGTCCTGGGTTCAGTCCTGCTTTGGATTCTAAAGTCCGGGTGAGCCGCACAGGGGCAGTTGCAGTCAATAAGTTTTGCATGTTTGAACTTTTAAATTTTGCTGTCTATATAACATATTTGTGAATTATATGCTGCTCAAACATTATATATATACATATATCAATGCTCGAGTGTAGTATGTCCAAGCACCGTACTTAATTGATTAATTTTGTTGATGCAAGCTGGCCACAAAGAAGTTGTATAGCCGCCTAGCTGAGTGCGCTTAGGTCTCTTGAAGTACTCAATTCAAGTGCCTCAAGTTGAGACCTCAGGTTTCAGGGGTTCTGCGCGAGTGCATGCACTCAAACAGTGATCCGTTTCTTTTGGTGTCAATTTTGTGGAAAATTGGATTACTATTGGATTGTGGATGGACATCGAAGGCTATTGCAGGTACCGTTGACATTCATTCTTCCACTTCGAGTCAGCGTGGGGTGGCTATTGCTGCCAGAAAGTGAAAAGCGATGGATGCCTTTTTGTATTCAGCCCATCCAAGATCACAATGCTGGACTTCCTTTTCAGCTGCTTGGTGGGTGTGGAGACTCAGTGCCCATACTTTCAGAGACAGAAAATGGTCGAGATGGTTTGAGATGGTGATGGGATGGTCATGAACAGGTTGGCAGAGAGACATCAAGTATCTACAGTATCTTGTATACTTTTGAGCATTTGTGATCGATGCATCAAGCCCCCCGTAAGCATAATGAAGACGATTTAGCACCGGCCTGCAGCTGTGAGGAAGGTTTAGGTCCGAGTTTAGGTGATTTAAGACGCGTATTCCAGGTTATGAGTCGGTTGTGAGTTCAAGTCTTTGTGGGTTGCCCCTGCCTTTGAAGAAGGTCACACGTTTGCACCCAGGCACAGGTATTGGTGCTTACAACAGCGCCTCCATCAAGCCGTGTTTGTCAGATACTGTGAAGATGATCAAGCAGAAGGCTAGGGGAGGGTTCAAGGATGGTTCAACAGCAGCAACTACAAGGAACAAACCATACGAAACATGTCAGCTGCCGGTATGGTTGCAACATGTTGCCAAACCTTCGCCCAATGAGGGCATGTTGCAGGGCTGACCAAGCAAAACTGTTTTGCTTCAATTGTTTTGATATGATATAATATATATATATATACAATTATACATACAAGTATCAGATTCGCATAGTTTTGCATTGGCAGCCCAACCAAGATTTGGTCAGGTGCGCGTCTCCTTTTTGCAGACCCTTCACACTTCTTCTTAATTACAGATTCTCCATAAGGATTGTCAGTACAAACATAACATGCAGATACATATAATATAATACTCATATAATTATATAGATATTACAGAGATATGATGTTTGACATTGGAGTGGAGATTGCATGGCTTGTAGTAGGCTTGTAGTTTTACATTGCGCCTGGCTGAACTCAGCGGGTCATTCCAACCTGCAGGGCAACATGCATTTGCAATGCAGCAAGTGTTGATTGAAGCACTTCTCAAATATGTCTCTTCTGCCCGGATGTTTGCTGCATTTTGCTCGTTTTCAAGCACCAAAGTTGTGCAGAAGCCAGACATTTCAATTCGCAGCTAGCGAGGCATAAAGCTGTTGAATGCTGTTGACATGTTAACTCGCAATTACCAGGATGAGATGATTCAACATCCAGCCGGTATTTTTCCTCATCAAAACAGACAGCTGAAAGCTGACACCTCTGAGTTGAGACCAAAGCAACATTATGAACTATTATGAATATGCCTTTGAGACCCTACATCGCCTTACTCAATCCATCTGTCATCATCACCAATCCGAGTGATCGAGCAGTGCAATCAAGAAGTGTCGAAAATCGTCAGCTGACCGTTCCGTCATTTGCGGTGGTCTTCTCATCGTGTGCTACTTAGTCCCAGCTGTCAAGGGTTCTGCAAGAATTGTGCCAAATTGTGCTCATTGCCGCTGGAATCAATGTTATATAATTAAGTTATTTATGTATATTATACATACTAGATCACACTAGTTACTAGTATATATATAATAATTATGTGTATATATATAGCACACATACATATAAACTTACGCACATTTTTACACATGCACTTTCACATACAATATACATATATACATACACACAGGGTGCCATTTACATATACATAATACATATACAGTACATAATAATGTACACATATATACATACATACATACATACATTAATACATTAATACATACATACATACACATGCACATGCACATGCACATGCACATACACTTACACACACATAACGCATACAGATATGCATTCACAGGTACATATGCATGCATGCATGCATGCAGACATACAGACATACAGACATACAGACATGCATGCATGCAGCATACAGACATACAGACATACAGACATACATACATACATACATCCATCCATCCATCCATCCATCCATCCATACATACATACATACATACTACATTATATATATATATATACAGACAAACAATATACGCATTTGTTTGTACAAACGTTCAAGCAAGAATCAGCATTTAGGAATCAACATGTTTCCACCTTGTTATCCACCTTTTTGTGGGGCCATCCTCAATTTGGGTACTTGTTTCGTGTTCTTTCTTGTTTGGACTGTACTCCGCTCTCAACAACAGTGCATTTCACAAGTGTTGTTCTTCCTTTCAACCGCAAACAGATGACATGGGCTGCTGAGTTGGAAAGATCGGCAATGTTTATTCTGATGAAATGTTCTTCTTAAGTCACACAGGTCTGCGCGGAAGTATCATTCAAGTTTGCCCTTTGGTCCTGACTCTTGACTTAGTTAGCTATCAGGCGGCCCAATGAGCCAAGCATTGCCGCTTTCGCCGGCTGGAATCCAAGCATAGGAGATGGCAAAACAGACGGAGATGGCAAAACAGACGGACTGCTGATGGTTTCACAACCATAATTTCTATAGAAATTCCACATCGACAAGGTGCTTTCGGTGCTGCCAAGCATTGCTTGACAGGCTTAACCAGTGCTTAATCAGTGGCACTGTTGGTTTCCTTTGTCAAAGAGTCCTGACCGACTGCTGCCGAGGAGAGCCGTCAAGGTATCCGGCCTGGCCGCAGTGCCAGCTTGAACCGCAGCCAATGGACCATGGTGCCAGATGATGTCTGGTCCCTGGGGGCGCAACACGGCGCAGATCTTGAGAGTTTTTGCTTGCCAGTTTTGTATTGGCAATTGGACCAGACTTCTTTTGTTGAGCCCTATTACGGTCAAGAGTGGTTCAGCTTTGCCTCTGCACTTATTTCATCTTATTTCATTGTGTTGTGTGCTCCTCTATTTCGATTCCAGATAATTTACGAAACTGACATAAACTGACAAGATCAAACACAGCAGGTCCTGCAATATTCCAAGAAGCAACGCCGCATTCTGCCAGACTCCGACATCACACCGGCCGTCGCGGCGCCGTACAGAGCAAAGCATCACACGGAACCGGAGCCAGATTTCACTGTTCACAGAGGACTGACATTGGACTGACTGTGCATTTCTATGCATGCTGGTCTCTGATCTTAAGTCATTGTTGAAAGAAAAAGTCATAACCCCTCCAGCCCCATGATGATTTTACTGCCATTCTTGTTTTGCATGGTTTTGCCCTGACATTTGCAGAGTGTCACAGGAGTTGAGCCGTGGCGAGCGTCCAGAAGGCACTTTGCTTTTGTGCTTTGATTTGTGCGTCGGTTTGTGCTGGTTTTCGGCCTTGAAGCTTTGGAAGTAGCTGATCAATTTGCCCCCGCTCACGACCATCGAATGAATTAGAAATAGCTTTGCAAACGCTTTAAATGTGTTTTTCCTGAAGCCACATGGAAGCCACATGGAGTTGTGCAAGTGTCAGAATATCAGTTTCGAACCCGGCGCGCGTGTCAAATCACACACAGACATAGACTTATGGAATGGCATGTCCTGTCACATCGGCATTGTCATTGATTAGGGAATGTTTTTTTCATGTTTTTTGATGCTTTTTTTTTTCAACTTCAACTTAATATAACTTAATTACTTTGGGCTCAACCCCTTGCATCCTTGCATGCCTTATCTTGGTGAAAGGAGGCAAGTCCATGCAGCGATCCGCCAGGGAAGCTCAGAGTGGGGCAGGTCATTCCACTGCTACACGCTTTGTATCGCTTTGTCTTGGCAGGACTTCTCAGGGTCGATCACCCCAATACCTAGATATACCATGATATACCATGATATACCTAGCACGTAGCAGTTACAATACTATTGCTCCGAGAAAAAATATCTTCCATGTGCTCCGTCAGCTGGACATGGCAAGGCCAGTGCTGTCCCTCTCGGTTCAAGAGGCAGGTCATTGCCTTGGCAGCAGCAAAGGATCGAAAACATGAACCCGCCTATGCACAGCAAAACATGATAGCTATGCATAGCTGGTATGCATCATGAGAATTAATGATATGTACAGAATTGATTGTGTAAAATAATATTATCAATTATACAAGTAGTACCGCACAAGGCGGTGGCGGAAGTTTCAAAGATAGGACACTATAGGAGAGGTGAGTTGTTGTGATGCATGGATGGCAGAACGAACCCACTGATGGACCGAAAGGTGGTTGGAGTTGTGTTTTTTGGAGTGGTTCCAATGGTTGCAGTGGTCACCTCACCCACAACTGCGGGATGTAGTGTGGCGTAGTGCAGCTGTAGCTGTAGTTGCAGTTGTAGAGTAGTGTACTTAGCGTGGCGCACTTGCAGTTGTAGTTGTGGTGTGGTGTAATGAGTGTAGTGCAATGTAATGTAGTGTAGTGTAGTGTGCTGTAGCGTTGCGTGCTGTAGTGTAGTTAGTCTAGTGTAGTGTGGTGTGGTGTGGTGTAGTGTGGCATAGTGGAGTGTAGCGTAGTGTAGTTGTAGTTGTAGCTGTAGTTTGCGTAGCGCAGTGTAGTGTAGTATTGTAAAGTGTGGTGTGGTGTAGTGTAGTGTACTGTAGTATAATATAGTGCAGTGATAGTGCAGTGTAGTGTCATGTAATTAGCGTAGTGTAATGTGATTAGTGTAGTGTAGTGTGCTGTAGTGTAGTTGCAGTTGTAGTTGTAGTTGTACGTACTGTAACGACATTTAAATATGTGGAGGGCGGGCCAGACCGCGAGGCCCCGGAGGTAGCATGAAATACCAGTTCGTATATTTAAATGTAGTTGCCGTATGCTTAAATTACTTGGATTCCGTATGTTTAAACGGCCGGGCGGGCCAAGGAAAACTTTCCCGGAGGTAGTCTAAAATGTACCTTTTCCTATTTTTAAAAGTCCGTATACTTAAATGCAGTTGTTGTACGTGGTTGTAGTTGTGGTTGTGGTGTAGAGTAGAGAGTAGAGAGTAGAGAGTAGAGAGTAGAGAGTAGAGAGTAGAGGGTGGGGTGGACTGGAGTGGAGTGGAGTGGAGTGGAGTGGAGTGTTAAAAGTGCGACAAAACCCTCACCTTTTGCTCACTTTTGACAACATGCAGAATCCCTTGCGCTTGCCACGCAAAACGATATCTCAACGTCCAAAGTGCTCCGCACCGGTCATTTTTGTTACACGTTTGACTTCGAAATGTGCTTCGCGCCACAATGGCATGCACTTTTTCGACATGTCAACTTCCAAAAGTGGTCCGAGCATTTTTTTACATCTTCGCGCCACATCGGCAACGGCGTCCACTTTTTCATCATCTCAACTTCCAAAAGTGGTCTGAGGCCGTCAGTTTTTTACACTTTTGGCTTGGAAATGCGCTTCGCGTCACAACGGCGTGCATTTTTTCAACATCTCAACTTCCAAAAAGCGGTCCGACGTTGGTGTGCTTTGTACATTTTGACTTGGAATTGTGCTTCGCGCGACAATGGGGTGCAATTTTTCATCTCTCATCTGGCCAGATGGCTCCGCACCGACCGCTTTAGCAAGCCTACTTTTTGACCCTCCGGAGCCTCAAATCATTGGAAAAACGCAGTGTTTCGCGACTTTCCTACCTTTTTGCGCACCTGCATCTTCTTTCTTCTCACTCTTTCTCTTCCCTGATCTTCTCTCTTCTTCTCCCCTTCTCTGACTGTTCCCACCTCTGCTTTTCCTTCTGTCCATATTGTCGGAAGTTTGACATCTAAACTTCCTTCGGTAATATGATGTATCAATTATATATCAATTTTATAGGGTTTTTTTTTCATTATGCTTTGACGGCCCAAGCTCAGATGAGCCCTGCAGGCAACAGCTCAGCAAGGCCAAACTGCGCTCAGCTCGACCCTGAAATCAAAGCTGATTAAGAAAAATGAAAGCAAACCAGAAGAAACAGTCTATTCTTCGAGTTTATGATATTTTTTGGAATTTGTTTGCATTTTTTGGTTCAAATTGTTAACTTTCGGATTTTACTTTGAAAACAAAAACATCAAACTTTACTGCATTGCATACATCCTCCCTTTGTTTGTGAAGTTTGGTTGGTGGAACAACACTGATTGCCTTCCGGCAAGACCACTGTGAGGCCAGGGCGTTCCAGTGAAGTTTTTAGGCTCAGGGAGGGTTTTGTGCAAGCTGCAGAATCCCGGTGCCTGGATAGTTTGGTATGTTTCGATCCAACGCTGGGGATCACAATGAAGTGACACACTTTAAGTCAATGTTTCGTTCATTGTTTGGCGTTTACCCATACTGGAAAAAACAGGCAGTGCTGAATCATACGATAAGATACTATAGCTAAGATACACATTAATATTATAATATATATCATACTCATCATATACATCATTTGTGTAAGTTCGATTGTAGTCAATATTTGTCAAGGCATCGGGTCACGCTGTGCCATACAAGGCCACCTCCACGACAAAGCGCAGAGGCCGCTAAGTCGTCCAATTGCTGTGGCATTGCTTGGAATATTGGAGGATTTGCAGTTGGGTGGTACAACGTTTTTCATTGTGTTGCCTTTTTTTTACCGAGACAGGTAAACAATTCTTTGCTTGGTTTTTGTATGTTTTTGTGCAAGGCTGTGCTTTTGGTTCCTTGCTGCTTCTGCTTCCATTGTTTCTGTCACACAGGTGTTTTATTGTAGGCGTCCTGATTCTGTGCATTGGTTCTGTGATCGGCCTTACTGTAGTGATTTGCAATTTCTCTCCTTTTGCCTGTGTAGCCCTGTATAGCCATCTCGTGAAGGAACAAAATAACGCCGTTCTGGTGACGTCTGCATTGACATAGACCCATCCGACTGATCCGGATGTCACAGGCAACCACTGCCAGCTGCGCCTCGAAAGGCAGGAAACATGTTGTCGAACGGGCTCGAACATAGGTCTCGAAATCCAGAGTCCAACGATCCAAATCATCCCAGTTTCATCCATGTTTCATCCATTGGCTGCAAAAGACGGTCAAGGTGTTGAGGCATGCTGAGGCAAAGGAGTCAAACAAAAAGCATGCAGGTTTATTCATGAAGAGAGGTCGTCTGACTCAGCATGACTCAGCATAGCCTTTTCTCTTTGCTGACATGCTTAAGATGGTTAAGAATCAATGTTTTTGTCATTTCTCTGCACAATCATGTTGCACAGAAGGCTTCCAACACAAGACAAGTAGGTCTAGCATGGCCGCTACACACCACAATGGGTTCTCTGCGTTCTGGCCAGGTCTCAGTTCAGCCAGGGGCGATGATTCTCTGCAGAAAGGCCGCACCATGTGATTCATTTCATGGCAAAAATATGCAAGAATACTGATCACCAGCTGGTGCACGGTGCCGGGATCAGGCTGAGGTTGGAATACCCTGACACGATCCACGGCAGTCCTTCGTGCTCGAACGCGTTCCTTCGGATTCGGAAGCCACCCAAGCTGGTGCACTGCTTCAAGCATGCTCGTCCGGCCAGACGGCAAAGGCAAGAGGACGTTCTCCGACGAAATGCCGCACGGGCAAACCTCTCACAATCACAAACAAATCCAACACGTATCCAACACGTCTGTACAGTAGGATATAGGCCTCGGCCAACTATCAGATTCTCTCAGTATCGCCTGTAGCGCCTGCGCACAAATGTCTCACCCCAGCCGTGCGATCCCACGGCAGATGCCCACCAAGAGTATCTGTCAAAGACAAATGAATAATCAACTGGAAGATACTGGAAGAACATGATCCAATGCATCATCCAGGGACTCTCCAACAATCCTTTGGCAGGAAGCGGTCGTCTCTGGCAAACACCGTGGCAAACAGCGGCAACATGCGGCAACCAGCCGTTGGGTGTCCAACACTTCCACTCCGTCTCAACATAGGCAATGGAAGTCAACTCCATACCTTCGCGAATGCATTGTGCAGTCCCTTGGCTGCAGCACTCAAGCGACACAAAGTTTCGGGATCCGTCCGGCGGGTACACAGACGAATGGGCCAAAGTCCCTTCAGCGCCATCGACATCTTCAACTGCTCCGCAAGGTGGAGCAAAGCCTGACACGCTTGAGATCACTTGACCTTCTCGCTTTGGCCAAAATGGCTTGAATACGAACAGACAATGTAGCTAAGGTCCTATGTACTATGGACGAACTTCGTTGAACATGTTGCAGATTACCCTCAGCTTCGTCGATGCTATTTTGTATCTATTTGATTCTATTTGTATCTCTTTGTTTTGTCGGGGTGCACTGCACGAGATCAGTCCCAACCATTCCTGCGTCACTGGAAATTCTATGCCACAGTCTGTGGTGGCGGTCAATACCGTGCAGTGTCGCACAAGGCCTTTTGGGTATTGTAGATTGTGGACGATTGTGGAATAATGCAAAACTGTGCTATTCTTACAATTATCTCATACAAGAGCCATCAAAAGTATTTGTTTAGCCGTATATCATTATCATTAAACCAAAATGATGACTACTGTGTATTGCTAAATTATCTCAACTACTGTTCCTATGTAGCGTAAAAGTGTAGTGGTCTATGTTATGTACAGGAGCTTGACATGTCCTCAGCATCAGAGCCTTGACGTGCCATTGAAGGCCCAGAGCTCACCACTGCCAGCGCGGCAAAGCGAGTACCAAACCCAGTTTGAATGGCTCAAAGAACTCTGTTCAGAGATATCACACGTTGTAAGACGTTGTAATTGATATTAATATGTTGTAAGACTTCGTTCGACATTACAAGATAAAGATATTGACATATCAGACATAGCATTCATTTTTTGAAGATCATGTGTGAAGTGGTTCAATTTTGTTGTGTGTTGAGGTGGTTACAGCTCTTGGCCGGCCAGCTGGAGAGGGAGTCTCAACATTTGACTGGATGTGACATGAGATGAAGGACATCGAAATACTATTTTTGGGCCCGCAAACTTGTCTTCCGGGTCACAGAATTCCAATGAGTTCCAAGTGTTCCAAGTTCTGCGAAATCATTTGAAATTTGAAAGTAAAAGATGTGCATCGCAAGTGTGCGTGTGTGTGTGTGTGAGAGAGATGGCGTAAAAAACGTGTGGGGCGCACGATCTTTCAAATCGTTCCATATAGAGCATGGCGTTCAGATGCTGGTAGAATGCTCGGGGATTTGGGCGATCGCACACGATTGCCAAGACCATGAGCTCGCCAAGCAATTTGGATGACTGGCTCCAAAACTCTCGGAGGCAGTGTGCTCCAGATTTCACTTTTCAGGACGTATGGTTTCTATTCATTTCTTCCAGTGCTGATGCGACTTTGTGCGTGTGCTATGTGCGTTGCAGTGTGAGAGCCATACCTCGTGTTCAATTGAAGATGACCGACTTGTTCTTGAACTCAGCCACCACCAGACATGCAAGGCATAGACGAGAAGCGCCAATGCACGAAACGAATCTTGGGTTCAGGCTTGTTTGGAGCGCTAGGCGTTTGAATTGCGGGGACACTGACATAGCATGTTTTTTGTTTGCACCCTGTTGGCTTTTTTGTTGTTTCAAGATTCAAAGTGCTGAGTAGATCTTCAGATTTGCCAACTCTATTGGAAGAAATTTGAAGACAACATTGGGGTCAAGCACACATTTCTGCTCTTGACTTGACTCTTCCTTGGCTATGGGAGGTGCTAACTCCACAGGACCGCAACACAATTAGTTGAGCAAGCTGCCACTATCAACAACCTCCCTGGCTTACAGATGTTTACAGTAACATGTTTAAACACGTTTAAACATGGTTTAACAACCTGCCACTATTTGATACTATTTGCCAGTGCTCTTGCTCATATTGTCCCACTAGTAACTATATGTCGCTATATTTTTCATTCGGCCGTGCATGATTGGCCTATCAGGCCCTCCGCTGAAGACAGGGCTGGAGTGGCAACTCATTGCTGGTTTCAGGACAGGCTGATTTTGAGTTGACCTTTACCACATTTTTCGACTGAGGTTGTCGCAACAGATGGAAGTGGACTAGAGAATGAGTGTTGCAATGTGCAGAACAACACAGATGACTCCTGTGCCTGCCAACAGTGTGAATGTTCCACACTAGCCAGCCCACAGACAAGCCAATACTTGGCGAGTGGCCAAATATACATCCACTTGATATTGTGCTCTTCATTGCACGGCTTTACACGAAGAAGCAGTCGCTGGGATCAACATGGATCAACTATATACTTGACGACTATAAAATGTCTTGCGGGCAGACAATTTTCTCCGCTTTCGCTGATTTCGCTGTGTCGTACCGTGAGAATCAGCGAGTTTGATGAATTTGACGCAATGGCAGCTGAACTTTGAATGGCTTTGAGGAGCGAAGAGGTTCGAAGTGGTCAGGGCCTCCACCGTTCGGGTATCTCAGGAGGAGTGTGTTGGGCAGATAAGGGGCATGAAACGAAAGTGGGATACCATGGACTTAGGAATATATATCTTGTTTATACTTGTTTTGTGACTTTCTTGTGTAGCAAAGAACATGAAAAGTCTGCCGCTTTTTTCGCTGCTTCCCATCTATTGGATTATTGGCTTTGCGGACATGTCTTGCCTACCATTTCTCAGGCCCAAGCGCGCTATGAACCGTACGCTCCAACGGGGCACACAAGTATTGCCGAGCGGCAACTTGTCAAGACGCGGGTCAGCGTAGTTCGCTTGTATCTGACTGAATGACTAACCGATGATTCAATGATTGTTTCTTGTTGACTGATGTTGATCACTTTCTATTGCCTTAATTTGTGACACTGTAGTCTTTGTTGGAAGTGATTTTCCTAACTCAAGGGTTTATGTTGTTCAACTTGTTCAACCATGTTCAACCAGGGTTGCATGGTCGAACGATCACTTTTTTCAAAATCCTTGCGTTTTTTGTGATCAGTAATTATATCTCATGGTCAGTTCATTACCTGCTGAAAGGGCTGCACAGAAGAGGTCAGAAGTCTGGAATTTCGAAGGCAAACTGCTCAAGCTTGTGTACGTAGTTCTGCGTGGAATAGCTAGAAGTTAGGATGGATTGAAATGGCCAATGCTGCCCACTCCAACATCTACCAAGGTCCGATGAGCTTGCGCCAGGCCTTTCTTCGCAAGAGTTTGTTTCTATCAGTGATTTTTGTTTCCCTTGAGATCCTGATAATCAATCAGCATCTCACAAATTGACATGTAGTGATGTAATGCATGTATCTTATCTTGTATACATACATTACACAGTAGAATCAAGCGTGACATTGCCTGCAAACTATGGCATTAGTGGACTTCAAGTCCTAATTCCAAAATACTCACAGAGTACTCCGGCAATACGCCTAGCGCTGGTGACAGCATGTGGCATAACTTGTAGTGCACGTCGTGGCTTGCAGTGTGCTGATGCAATTTGATGCAGATTTCACACATCGCATCTATTTCTCAATGCCTTGCCTTTGCGTCTAGGAGCAGCCAACTTCGGCGGCAAAACTGGCTCGTTTGATCTCATCGCTTGTTTTGAGCGGAACCCCCCTACATAGTGTACGCTATCAGCGCATATCAGCACATGGAATGGCATGGTTGTGGACGTATTGTGGACGTCTCTCAGGTTGGATTTGGGCCTCCCTATGCCTGCATTGTTAGCATCTGCCATCTAAAAAAAACAGTCAGTCGCTTTCTGAGGAACTTTGGGTATTTTGGGTGCAGTCAGACGCTTTCAAATTTCAGAAGCGATAGCCAGGAATATGGCAAGGCCTACACTCACCATGAGTGGAAAATGGCTGGAGTTTGAGGCTCAGATTGTTATTCTTCAGCAAGGGTTTCTCCATTTTATTCATTACACTTGCATGCGCGTCAGCTCCCTTGTAATTTTTGGCAATTGAGTATCAGTTTGCAAATTATTGATAACTTATTTGCTTAAACACACACACACAGTAAACGTTTTTCTTTGCTGGAGTGCTTACCCAGTAGAACCCTTTCTGATAATCCTGTTTCGGAGCCCTTTGTCCTTCTGCTGCGAATCAAGAGAGGTGGGACCAGAGTAGTTGTTCATGAAATCGAACTCTCGCAAGGGACGCTCCACTCCAGTGTCTTTTTCTTATACCACTGTCACGAGGACGATCAGCAAAGGGTTTCCAGATTGTTTGGGATTTTGCTATGGATGTTTCGGAATGTGTTGGATTCTGGTTGTGCTCAGGTCCCGAGTCCCCATGAACTGAACCGAGCTATTGCACGCGAGGGATTGTTTGGACGTGGAACCGAGGCACGTAAGACCGCAGTTTTAGATCGGTTCTACTTGTATTTCATTTTCCAGCTGTACCTTCACTTTCACATTGAAGCTGAATAGCTAATTTATGTTAATTCATAATTAATTATATGATATTACATTATTATGAATATCGTGAAAGATATCATATGTATATATAATTATATATATATTATATTATATATATATATTGCATAATAGATTTAATTTGATATAATATAGATATTAGATGATATTAGTATATAGCTACCCGACAGGATGTCCAGATGCTTGCAGATGCTGTCTGCAGATCTGCACTATTTGGCACTGCCTCGGAGGCACTCCCACGAGGGCCAATGTTTTTGGACGGAACCACCACTCATGTGGACTCCTCAGATCTCACGGTATACATCGGTATACATCGGTGTTCGATGGTGTTCGGAGATATTGATGTCATTTGATGTCCTAACCATTGCGGGATGCTAGGGCTCGGGTTGACGCATATACCTCGTGTATCTCGTGTACGTCAATGTACCTGATAACAGTACACCATACATTGCCAGATGAAAATTGCTTAGGAGGCATGAGTCGGCATGAGTGACTATTTGTTCTGTTACTTCCATATCCTTCTATACTGTTCGGTCAGCTTCGGGTCTCCAAGGACTATGGCAAAATGTACCGTAAGGTCGATTGAGTGTGACCTTGACAGGACCTGACAGGATGATTTTGGATGTCAGGTCAAAGGAATCTCGAAAAAGTCAAGGAGTCAAGCACCAGATGAGTTCAGTTTGAAATCGACGCATGAAGAATATCATAGAATATCAATACAAAATCGAGACGACATGCACGAAGATCCTGTCAGACCTGCTACGCCAATGTAATTTGAAAGTTCAAGGGCTGAAAATCATACTCTGTGCCAAGAGCTAAAGGGGCACTGAGATGTACTTTGTCTTGTGAACCGTCCGAGTGAACAGTGATCCTTCCAGCATTTGATGGATCGAAGTAAACCTACCGTTGCACAGCGGTTTTCCATCTCACAGCTGGCAGCCCACACCATGTCTAGAAACCTCTATTCTGTTGCATGATTCTCATGATTTCTTAGGTAATTATTTCTTATGTATTTTCAAGGTAATTATTTCTTATGTATTTTCAAGGGTTCTCAGGATTCTCCGTTTCCGCATGTATTTTGCGCCTTATCCTTTCGCCAGCTCTTTGTGACTCTTCCAAAGCATCACAAGTCCTTCCCTTCACCCAACAGGTGGAGGATTGTGACATTAATTTTGGGCCACGAAGACAGATCATAGAAATAAAAAGACCACGGAGAACGCGGCCAAATTATCAAAGGCACTTGGGGACAACACCAAGACAGTAAGTAGCAGCTCACAGAATTCAGAAGTCCCAAATTGTTCAGTCATGTGAATACCTATATAGCTATTTTTGCACGCCATCCCATTTAGGGGTGCATAGTTGTGACCCACACCGTGTGATTATTCTGTATTATCCGATATCCAGCGGAATTTACAGCACTTCTTCTCAGCCCAGTGGACGCTGGTCGCACGGCTGACATACCGACATTTCTTTGGCCAGTCGCAGGGCGGTAAAACTGCCGCATGGCTTAGGAGAGAGTGTGCAAAACAAACATTGGTTGTCGCGTGCAAGAAAACAGAAGCAGCAAGTTGCCACTCGAGGCTTACTCTCTAATATCTAATTATTGTGTTTACTTACTGGAACGATGGACCAAATCATTTCTGCATGGACTCTAGCCAAGATTGTGTGAAGTGAGAAATAATTGGAAACAAAATGATATCAATAAAATAAAACTTCAGTGCATTATTTGGGCAGAAGTAAAGCACCCAGTTTTGATCACTCAGTGGATCTTGTTTCAACTCCGATGCGAATGCGCAGGCGGATCCTTACGTCCAGCAGGTCGTGGCAAAGGTGGTTTCCCCCAGCTGCAAAACTCTGCACGGCTGCAAAACTGGGTTGGTGTAATTTGAGGTATAATTATTTTTTATTATTTTCTTAAAGATCGTTGAGGTGTGTTGAGGTCAAGTGCGATGTGGTCTCAAGCTTGCCGAAACCACTTTCGCTCATCGTAAACCATCCCAGATTGCTTGCATGAATTGCTCCAGCTGCTGTAGAGACAGACAAGTGAGACATGGACGCGTTTGGCTGTGCATTTCCAGCCGCTAAGTCTTGACCTTTTACCGGGGAGCTGTGGAGTTTCAGACTGCCGAGCCCACTTAAAGAAGCAGCTTTATTTTGGGTGAACAATCACATATGACAATATATGAACAGTATCGGATTTGAATGGAGTGTAAACATGATGTAAGTAGGAAACAGCGCAAAATGTTTATCACAAGACCAGGTGGATTGCATGCTTGGAGCCACCAGTCGCAGAGAACTGTTGCCATGGGGCGCTTCAATTCCTGGGCACAAGGACAACTGGAGAAAACAGAGCTCCCAAAGGCTGCTGTGCTAAAATCAGAAGGAAAACCATGACCAGAAAACCCGAGAAAACTGTTTCATGTGCATAGATATGTTACTAGTTGATTAGATTAGATTAGATTAGGTTAGATTAGAATAACCATGAACATATCCTCTATAAAATGAGAGGGGTCAAGGCATGCTGCTATATTTTGTTTTATGTACCTCCAGCTGCAGCCCTTTAGGGGGTCACACACACCCCATTTTATAGTGATTTTAAGGTTGTAGCTGAAATCTGTCAAGATTTGTTCAGGTTTTTGCAGTGCAGCCATGATCCAGGTTGTTCTTATCCGCAGCCATTGATCACTTGATCAAAGATGCCTCGGGTGGGGGCACAACCTCTGAAAGGGAGCCAAGCCCTGTGCCATGTGAAGACATGCTCAGGGAAGATGGGCAAACTCTTTGCATTTCTTGACTTTGCTTCCAATGCCTCCAAATGCCAGCCCTCGCCTTTCAATGGGCCATTTTGGAATAGTGTGGGCTACTTGTATGATTTCCAAGTGCTGCCACCACAAAAAAGGCTGGCCTCAACCTTTCAACCCACGATGAAAATGGTGATTGAGCCAGCACCTGCCATCCTTTTGGGTTGATTTTTTTTGGAAAGCTGGAAATTCAACCCAATCATCAATTTTATATTGGGTTGGTGGGTTGAAGCTTGCCATGTTATAGTGGCTGAATTTGGGGAATTGTGCAAGTAGCCCAAATTAAAACACAGTAGCCCATTGAAAGGCCATGGCCAGATAGAACTGGCATTTGGTGGCATTGGAACCAAACTAAAGGAAGGCAAAAAAGTGGAGATGCTGGCACGTCTTGCTTGGAAGACTTGGAACTCAATCCAGCCACCAAATATCATGTCGGGTTGATGGGTTGAGGCCGCACAAGATGTCCAAAAGTGTTTAGAAGAAGGTCGGGTGCCTAAAGGAGTCATCTCCTTTTGCCCCAATGAACGCAGCCTGGAGGATTGCTTGAGATTAGCTAAATTGCATGATGTACCAGCCGAAACATCCTTTGCTTTAGTTACTTTGCCTCAAGTTGATTCTCCATGTCCAGCTACTGCTAAGGAGGTCATTTTGCCTACATGGGAAGAGGGTCGCCCTCATGTACGCAAGTTTTGGGCTTATGCACTAGGTACGAAGTTGCCTGCGCTGCCTGAGCAGAAGATCCGTCAGAATAAGGTCACAACCCCAGAAACCAGTTTGGTTACTCTCCGTGTTACGGTTGTGCGACACTTTGGAAATAAAGATTCTTGGGAAACTTTCAAACGAAGCCCGGTTGCTGCTGCATCTACTCTATGGCCTGCCCCTGTGATGCACTCCACTTATGGTTGGCAAGAAAAGAAAGTGCAAACCAAAAAGCAATCGGAACCAGATTTGATTCTTCAAGGGTATTTACGTTGCAAACATGAGTTTCGAGGCAAAGTCCTGGCTCACGTGGGTGATGATGGAGTCTTTGCTGATGATCTTGCATCTTCTTCACACCCACGCACTCCTGTTTTCTGGATCCATCCCTTCGATGCTGAGTTACCATCGGCTTACCTAGCCTGTGCAACTTTGGAAGCCAAGAAAGATGGAACCACTTTAGCCCACCGTCGAGGTGGGGGTGCTGCTCTTGGTGTGCGCATGTTGCCAGGCAAACATCGCCCAAGTCTTCGCACATGGGCCTTGCATGGAGTTCCCAAGATTTGGAGTGAGCAAGAAGTTTGTCAATGTCTTGCTGAAGCTGAGTGTGACGAAGTCAGTGTTGTTCGTCCACCCGGCCGATTCAAACATTGGTTAGTTCGTTGCATTGTCAAGAATGATAGCAACCTTGGGGTGATTGCAATTCAAACTGAAAATTTGGTTCTCACTTTGACACGTGAGCAGTCGGCTGTCAAGCGCCATACTGAGGTTGTTAGTCACATCCGGCCCACCCGCTGGCGCCCCGATGTTGAGCCTGCTGTGGCATCTGGTGTGGGGGCGAAGACCCTGGTCCCAGCAAAACACACCCTGTGGGAGATGCGGACAAATCAACTGTTCCTCATGAAAGGCGTGATCGTTCTCGTTCTCCTGCAAAGAAGGATTCTGAGACACCCGTCCCCTTTTCTGACAAAATTGAAGTTCTTGATTGCGGTGCTGGAGGCAATTGTGGGTACCTGTCTTTAGCTATGGCTTTGAGTTTGGAAAAGGGTGAGGCCATTGGAATAGTTCGACCTTTGCTTGAGACCCGGGGCAAAGACCATCCGGCATGACCTCTACAAGCATATGAAAAAGCATTCCAGTGAATATGAAGAGTGGTACAGCCCTGCTCTTCTTGGCACAGAAGAAATTGAGGCCGGCCCAATTCCTGTTGATTGGGAATCTTGGTTGGAGTGCACATTGCGCAATGGGAGATGGATCGACGGCCTGTCGTTGCTTGCTGCAGCTTCTCGGTTTGGCACATGCATTACTGTTATCCCTTGCACTGGAAATCCAAAAGATCGGCCTATGTTTTTCGGCACGCCCAGATCGGGAAAGGCGGCGATCATGCTCCTGTTGCGTGGTAATCACTATCAGCTTGCAACCCTCAAGCCTGGGCAGCAATGGCCTCAGGCATGGATCCAAGCTGAAAAGGCTTCCGTTATTACTGCCTGGTTGCGAGGTGGTGGGAAGGCTGCATTCACTCCCCTTAAGCAGGTGAAAAAGGTCTGGTGTGCAACCCCGAAGTCAAAAGCTTCTTCGGCCAAAGGTAGCTCTTGTAGCAAACGTTCTCGGTGTGATGCAGGCACTTCGGCGTCATCTTGGCGCCCTGCAGAGATTCCCCCACCTTCTAAAACTGCTTCGTGGCGACCATCTAAGACACCCCATCAGGCGGACTCTTGGCGACCTGACAGCACACCGGCCAAAACACCCAAGTCTGGGTTTTCGGGCCCGGATCGTGCTGGAATGCGCACATGGGTTTGTCCAATTTGTGGCATTGTTCGTAAGGGTGTGGATTATGCGCAGCTGGCTCATCTTCGGAGATCTCATGGTAAAGGGTGCCATCCTGAAGTTCCCTGGTCTTTCTTTTTAACTCGTGATTTTATCAAAGTTGTTGAAGCAAGTGAAGACCTTAGTGAAGCTGAGCGCGATTGGCAATGTCCCCTTTGCCTAGCAGCTCTGCCTAAGCAGGCCCAATGGCCTCGACACAAAGCCGTCGCGACGCACAGGGCAAAGTGTCATCCTAAGGTTCCTATCAAAAAGTGGATTGCAGCCATGGTCAGCAAACGTCACAAAGGTACTAAGAAGCCAGAGACGTCTGAGCCAACTCGTGCTCGAGCTGACGCTTTTAGGGCAAAGTTTTTCAAGAGCCACCAGGTTGTTGAAATTCCTTCTCCCTGCCCTGGTGCAGCCAAATTCAGGCGTAGTAGTGAATTTTGGTGTGTAGTGTGTTTGACTAAGGTTGGTGGCTACGGTGGTGGTTGCCGTGTTCGTCATGAGAAGTTGACATGTCGCCAATCCCAGAAACTGCCACAAGCCAAACAGCGAATCAATGCTGCCTGGACAAAGTTGAAAAACTGCAAAACGGTTGACAATCAGGATATTTTGCCTTTGGTTAGCCCTTGGGTTAGATCCTTGCTTGATGATGGGGACATTGAAGCAAACCCGGGACCTGGAGGCCCTTCTTCATCCCCACACTTGTCCTGTTTATTCTGTGAATGTTGCTGGTTTCAAGGGCCTTTGGAGTGCTATCCGTCTTTTGCTTGATGGACACCAACCTGACATTGTGCTCATTCAAGAAGTTTCTATTCGTAAGTCGGATATTGCTTCTGTTTCGCATAGTGTTTTTCCTAAAGGGTATTCTTTCTTTTGCCAAGAGGGTCATGAAAATGCGCAAGGAGGTCATCGTGGAGTTGGTGTCTTTGCTCGTCGAAATTTGAGTGTCCGACCATTGAAGAAGTTTAGCTTCGCAGATGGGCAGGCGTTGGCTGTCCTTGTGGAAGGCATCATCATCATTAACATGTGAACGGCTTGTGATGGATGCCCTGAACTCTACCAGGAAATCCTCGAGTGGCTTGGAGCCAATGCCGGCCAAGCACCCTGGCTCTTGGTTGGGGATCATAATGTTGTGCCCCATGGGCCCATGAGCATGTTTTGTTTTCTCTTTTGCAAGAAGATGGTGCAAGGCTCCTTGCACACTGAGATGATGAGGGTAACCTCCGCCTTACCCGGGTCGATGGTGATCGTTGCATTGATTATGCTTGCTCCACTAGTGGCGTGGCCCACCTTGTTGGTCTTGATGAAGTTGTCATCGCTGATCACTATACACTAGAGTTTGAACTTTGCCCAAGTGTGCAACCGGCTCGTAGAGATACGGCAATCTTGCGTCAGTCCATGTCTTGGGCTCGCCCTGACTTTGTTTCTCTTGAGTCATGGCAGACTATGGTTGAGACCAATGGAATGAACTCCCAGCTTTGCCTTCACCGCAGGCTACTTGTCAGGCTGAAGTGACTAAGTTATGGGCCCTCTTCTCTGACCGACTTGAGGACGTCCTTTCTTCGGTTTGGTTTCATTTTCAAGTTTCTCCTGCGGCAGACAATCAGGCTGGCCCTGCCAATGCTGTTTTGAATCCATGTAGGTATTCAACTCAGAGACGTCGCGTACGTAAAAATCGTTTGCACCTGGTCAAGACTTCGTGCCCCTTTGGCACAGAAAGGCTCCAGGTTCGACCTTTCGTGAACGTAAATTGGCCCATGTTGTTCGGCGACTTGCTGAAATGGTGAAATTGGAACAACGCAATTTAACGCACTCTCGAGGGTACCAACAATTGCTGCAAAAAGTTTCCCAAGCTCACTTTTGTTCGGCTTCAGTTAAACCAGCACCGTGCTGATATGGACCAACACAACCTTGATGCTTGGCGGTACCGTCTCCGTAATTCCCCTAAAGAGTGTTATAAATGGCTTCAAAACTCTAAGGTGACTAGTCCGGTCCACTTGCAAAGGGATAGGGTCCCACATCTTGCTATTTCCAGCTGTACTGAAGAAGCTCTTGAAGTTTTGCGCTGCCATTGGCGTACAGTGTGAGACCGCCCACTTCATGTTGCACAAAGCTTGCAGGCCCTCTCGGCTGAATTTGATGACACACCACACTTTGATGTGACCCCACTGACCGGCAACGACCTCAAAAGTGCTGCAGTTAAACAACGTGGGAGGGCTGCCTCTTGCGATGGTTGGTATGGTAGTGAATTAGCGGATTCACCTGGTGCTGTCTTTGAGCACGTGGCTGCTATTCTCACGGTGTGTGAAACTCTTGGTACCGTTCCCCAAACTTGGAGTTTAGCCAAACAGACACATTCTCAAGGGTGATGTTTCAGGCGCTGCCACTGAAAGCCTGGCTGCTAGTAAACTTCGGCCGATCACTGTGTTGAGTTCTTGGTGGCGCTTGTGGGGGGCGGCCCGCCTCCAGAGCCTTGGCCCATGGATTGACTCTTGGTGGCCTGACACTGCCTACGGTGGACGTGCTGGTTCTGAGGTTTTTGATTGCCTTGCCCAGTTTGATGAGACATGTGCCCAGGGTAAATACCTCATTTCGCTAGACTTTAGGCTGGCCTTTGATCACTTGCATCCGGAGCTTGCCCTTCATGCCTTTGCCCTGTAAATTTTGTTAGCATGATTCGGGCTGCTTGGTGCCACCAGCAAAGAGTTTTGCTCTATGGACAGCAAGCTGATCCCACACCTCAGTCTGTGCGAGCAAGTGTTCCTCAGGGTGATGCTTGGAGCTTGTATGGCCTGTGTTTGGTACTGAAGTTCCCGACTAGACAAATCCAACAACGCTTCCCCTTGGTTGAATCATTTACTTTCGTTGACGATCGTACCCTTGTCTCCAACTCCTTAGCTGAAGTTCTTGGTGCTAAGCAAGCTTGGCAAATGTGGAGCGATCATCTTGGCATGGTTGAAAATCATGATAAAGACATTTACTTTCACCACACCCCTAAAGGTCGCCAAAAATTTCTTGGCCATGATATTCCGGCCGGAAAAAATTCTACTCACCCCAAACTTCTGGGGGTTGAGCTTCAAGGGTCCCAAAGACGTGCTTCTACTTCTAGAGAGAAAGCTACCCATTCCTTGGATTAAGGTGAAAGAGTTTCTTGCTACTCAAGCCTTGACAAAATTTGCATGGGGCTGGATGGTTCGTGCTCCTACTAAAGGTGAGACTACTAAGGTTCAAAATGCTGTGAGTATAAGGCACTCCGTGAGAGCACTTCTGCAAGCGTCCCGTTGCGGCACATCTTGCGGGGACATGAGCTGCATGCTCGATTCAGAGTCCTCTCTTTTAGCTTAGGTGCTGCTCGGAGGCAAGGTCGCAAAAGATCACAGGGTGTTCCTTGCCGCTGGTCCAGCCGCGGCTGGCCTGGTGCTTTGGATGGCATGCTTGCAGAATGTGGGTGGACTTCGACCGAAGCTTGGACTTGGGAGCACCCTGGCCTCCAAGTTTCGTTTTCTCTTAAGAAGGGTGATCCCTGTTGGGTTGAATGGCCAAAGCTTGCTCACTGGCTTCGTGAGTCTTGGCGAAGGGTTTTGTTTCATGAGTTTGTGGGCTCCTCTCGTCGCGATGCTGATGCCTGCCGGTATGCTTCCTATGATGAACAAGTGTGTAAACGTGCTAGGTTGGGTGCTTCAAGCCGTGAACACTTTCACATTTTATCTGGTGCTGATGTTTCTCCAGCGGCCTATTGCCAGATGCGAAGAGTGGATATGGCTGGCGCATGTCCTTGTTGCAACATTGTGGGGGCCATCCCTACTTTGCAGCACCTCATTGTGGACTGCGTTTTCTTTGCCCCTTTTCGTCAGCGGCGCTTTCCGAACGGAGTTCCTGCACTTGATCCGATCGAAATCAGATTAGGGTGGCCCCTGCACCCTGCTTATGCGGATGCGCTGCTGGCTTTGCACTTGCATGTACGCAGGCACACTTTGGCTCTCCGTTGGGGCGCGTAGCGCCGTAGCACCGTAGCATTGCGGGTGGTGCTTAAGGGCACTGGGCTCGATCTATCTATGGGGTCGTGGTCCTCTACAAGTATGATGATGGTGGCAGCACTTGGAAATCACACAAGTAGCCCGCTCTATTCCAAAATGGCCCATTGAAAGGTCAGGGCTGGCACTGGGCGGCATTGGAAACAAAATGACGAAATGAGAAAATGATGTGAATCTAATTGAGGTGCTGGAATCTGTCGACGTGCGCCTTGACCATTTGGAAAGGGAACCAGTCATTTTATAGAGATTTTTTGGAACAATTTCCAGATGTTCTGGGGTCAGACCCCCTCGAAATATAGTGTTTTGTTTTGGGTTGGGGCCATTCATTTTCTAAGCAGCGCCTAGTCATTTCATAGTGAAAACAATTTTATGTTCATAAAACGACTGGCAAAACCCCCCTGGTGAATGTTCATAGGGATAGACTAGATTAGATTAGACTAGATCAGATCAGATAGATGGATAGATAGATAGATAGGTGTACACTAACATTACAGACACATATTGGAAATAGTTTAGCATCATATACGATACTTTATATATATACAGAACTATACAGATAGATAAATAAGATAAGATAAGATAAGGAAAGGTAAGATAAGATAAAATAAAGATAAAGATAAAGATGGAGATAGATAGATAGACAGATAGAAAGATAGATAGATGTATATACGTATGCACTGAAAGTCAAAAGGAAACACCAGCACCCGCAATTTGATTCATATTTTAGAGTATCCTCCTATCCTCCAAACAGAGCAGGCACATTTGGCACATGAAATTTGTCTCACTTTTATCGAGTTATTTGTTTGATTTATTTTTTTTCAGTTCTGCTCCCCAGGCTGCCCCTGTGGATGAGCCGCAGGTTTTCATCGTTGAGCCCCTCGGTACAAGACCATACAGTATATATGTCTATAACTAAATGATATTAAATGAATATATTTACTATATATATTTTTTTAAATATATATATATAATTAATTATATATATATAATTATATATATATTGCTGCATATTATAGACATATTATATGTTACATTATACATGCATATATTAATTTACAATAATTTACATATTAGCAAATCATTCCCCACTGTTTCCAACATATATACAAGAACTGCAGAAGTGGTAAACTCTAGCCAGACTCATGTGTTGTCGCTCTCCGGCCAAGGAACCTTCAGCTGCGCTCACAAAGTCAAGGCATCAGGCTGGAGATATGCCACCCGAAAGCCGAACTCAATTTGTTCGAATGCCGATGAATGTTGTATCATTTTGCATGTTGTCTCCACTGGGAGTGTCCAGGTATCGGTGCTCGCCAAACCTGAAAGACAAGCATTCGAAGGTTGCACTTTTCGGTTCCAAGGCTCACACGTTCTTTCCATTTCTTGACTTTGTCACTTAGCCACCGGATGCCACCGGTAGATCTCCCGAACTTTCATGAACTTTCTTCGTTGTCAGATGTGGATGTTCACAGAGGATGTTCACGAAACGTGATGGTCACAGATCCTTTCTGCATGTAGTGGAAGGCAAGATTACCAGGTTTAGATCTTTATGTTTCTTGGTGGCTATTTGACAAAGACGTGTAGATGCATGTAGTATACAGTATACAGATACCATTTCAGAATATTGAGGAGCAGTTTCATTTGTCAGGTCAGGGGTGTGCCTTTGGACGGATGCTGGGTCAAGGTCGGGCTGTACTTGAGAAGATCAGAGCGGAGAATTGGGTAGTTTCAATCGCTTGCAGAGCACAAACGGACAAAAACGAAGGGTACTGTATCAGGAACCCCAAATTTGAAGGTCGTCCCTTGATGTTGCATATGTATGCATATGTTGTCACGTGTTGTCAAGCTTTAATGAGCTCTTGATGCTTCACAGGTTGGGAGCAAGTACCTTCCAACACACATCGGCACTGCTTGCGTTCTCCGTTCCGTGGAGGCTGGGAGCAATGCTTCCAAAGTTTCATTACTGCATATTATTGCACGAGTGACCAGACGGCCAGACATGGCCAGACTGTTCGGATGGTTCAGAATCTCATGTCAACGTAGATAAAACATGAGCTACTGTTGAACATAAGACTCAAAGCAATCTGTGAAGGTCCGGTAGGTTTTTGCTCCCTACGAAAGCAAGGAACTATGTAGGTGTCCGATGTTTCCTTTAGTCTTCCTTTCTTGCTATGTCATTTTTTTTTGCAACAAGTAGTCAAGTTTTTGGACAGGCTGGACATCCGGATTTTGCGACTGTTGACACAGACGAGTCTGAGCTTCAGGAGAGCGGTCTGTCGGGAATAGGTGTTCAACGGAGTCGGTTCAACTTGAGCACAGCTGAAAACGAATGTGCATTATTCTATGCACTCTATGATACTCTATGTGTATCTCGTGAAATGTGTATAGTACATTCGATCTATATACATATATCACACACAATTGCAATCATTGCGTCATGACCGGTTTTTGACACCTAAGATGACTCCCGATTTGGATCCGCGAGGCGGACAAACAGCTGGGGGAAATGCTCTTCGGCACCACTGGCTACAGGAAGCGCGTGGAGGCCCCGACCGAGTCACAGGGAGGCAAGGGATGTTTACCTGACCAGATCTCAGTAGACGATGTTCGCGGTGTGTTCACTGTGTTTTATTACGTTGTTCAACTTTGTTCTTGATTCAAAGAGATTATACAGCAAAGGAGTAGAGTTTAGGTAGAGCGGACATCAGTGATCCAGACTCTTGATTTCAGGATGCTCCGCCTTTGCTGGCAACTAAAGAGTCACCCACTCGACATTTGCCTCACAGCTGCAAAAGTTCGGGGGGGCTTCGACAGGTTGACCTAGATTTACCTCGACTGTCTTTGTATTGTCAATTCAACAAATACATTGACAGTAGCCGAAAGCCTTGTTCTTATTTTGGGATTTAGGACACAAGAAATTTTAAAAACCAGTGAATGAGAGCTTCGCTTCAGCATAGGCTGGTGGCTGTAGAATGAGCACAGAAGCAGCAGACATTCCCTAGTGACGTGGTTGTGAAGGCTTGTACTTGCTTGTGACTTTGAAGAAAGTTCTCTTGGTTGGCCAAGGTTACTTTGGTTTTGTATGGTTTTGACATGTTTTGTCCAACGTATGAGAAACCAAGAAGTCCTGGTGCCCAAGCCAGGCACTCTATGATTCTGTGCTCCAAGGATCAGACCAGAGACATCTGCACCGGGTGCTGAACCACTGTTGCCAATTGGCTGCGGTGCCTCTTACGAGGTTGTGCCGCTTGTCGCAAGGATGGGGGGTGACTTGACGCTACTTTTTGAGTGGACATCCTATGTTGACAGCACAGCTTAATCTATAACATTCTATAACACAATCACACATGAGGCATGGTTTCCTTTGCGCATACATATTATATATATATATATATACATATTTATACATATTATCATACGTGTATACATGTAAATTGGCTCGCTCCTTCGAACCTGATCAAGCACTGCAGTAGCAAGTTTAGTCATGCCGAGAAATGCCGCCAAATCACCTTGACGAGCTTTGTGACACTTAGCTCTGTGCATCAACTTCTCTAGGCACGACCAGGACATAACCATTGATAAGATCAGCATCGGAGTTCTCTTTTCCAATCTTTGTTCCCTGCCCATTTTAGTTCTCAATGAAGGTCTCTAAGTGTGTCAGAGGTTTTTCAGTATTTTCAATAACTCTGATTCTTCAATCTGTTGAGCAGGATTGAATGTAGATGTAGAGTGTGAGCTCGATCTCAATCGGCTCCCAAGGTATGACCGTGTGGCCATTCGTTCTGCGCCTTTGACCACTGCTACCACGCTAGAGGTGAGACAGAAGCTTGAAGATTTGAGGTGTTCAGAAACGCTATGAGACACTTGTGAATCAATCTAGCTAGGATATGTTAGGATCCTATGTTGCTGGATGTTGCTGGAGATTGTTATTGCTTCCCCACAACAAAGTCCAAGGCATCGCAGTTGATGATAATCAAATATGATCAATATATTCAATGCGTGAATGAATGTCCTGTTTTTTTCTATAGTTGTGCTGGGAATGCAAGATTTGCCTTCTAGTTTGATTCGAATTGAAGTGACCGCATGAAGACTTCACCAAATCCCTGTGTATGCAGGACATGCATGCTGCAAACCGCATGGTACTAAGGAAAGGTGACGCTATTGAACTATTTGGCTGGGACAGCAGCAAGCTATGGCGCAGATGTCCTGCTGATGAGTTTCTTGGCTGCGAGACCATTTGCACGTGCTGAGTCAGCCAATAAAGGAAGTTGTGCCAAGTTGTGCCACATAAACCTGGATTCCAGTTAGCATCCTTTGATATCCTTTGCATAGTTGTAGCAGGATTTGAGTCAGCCATGCGAAGCAATATTTAAGGGCTGCCGCCCCTGCCGCCGACCCCGGAAGAATCGGCAAGGAAGCAAACCAAATTGGCATAAAAACTCTTCGGTGCTTCGCACCTTGACGCTTTCGACCTTTTTCCTATGTATA
>Ga0126342_10002270_pt1 | contig 29556 bp, 24 predicted proteins | sample Cyp1metagenome_FD_92528 | JGI IMG/M metagenome (GOLD analysis project Ga0126342, IMG submission 92528) | Coral microbial communities from Lord Howe Island, Old Settlement Bay, Australia - Cyphastrea 1 metagenome | ecosystem: Host-associated > Invertebrates > Cnidaria > Coral ...
GACGCTGGACCTCAGAAATGCTGCCAATAGCTTGCAAATAGAAGGGAATTGGGGCTACTACCTGGGGACCCAACCCATGGGGGGGGGGTGGAGAGACGGAGGACGGGACCATATATATATATATCAAATGCTAACAATTGCTAACCCACCAAAGCCTTGATTTGGGTGCAGGTCGTTGGATTTGAGCAGGTCGAAAACAGGGGTGGGTGAAAATTGGGTAAACATGTGGAGAAGCTTGTGGATGAATTTATCTATACATATATATATATATATATGTGTGTATTATAATACATATATATATAATTATTATTATTATATATATGATTATACATATATATATATCCCGAACAAATTGATGTTCTAGTCTAGAGGAACATGAAAGTTGGAGTTGGTAGACCCTTTTTTGCACATTTGCTGCGGATGTTTGGCTTGGTATTTGCCGATCTTCAGTGATTTTCAGCTGTCGCAGCTGCATAGCAAAATCCCTTAAATGCCTGAAATATACTTAACATATCTTAGAATTACTTAGATATACCTATAGCTTGAAAAGCGGGAACCTAGAAATGATAGGCTTATAGGCGTTCCTATGTTCATTATTTCTCAAATCCCCAAGTTTGATTGGTTTGACCCAAATTCTTAATGTACCCATAGGACTCATCTATTTTGGTTCCTATAGATATCTATAGTTTGGTTTTCGTGCATATGAAATCCCATATACATATATAATCATATATACATCTCCTGGGGGTCCGACTTTTTGAGCGACTAGTAACCCAAATATGACCAGGGCATATTCCATGTATACATATAACTGGGTTATAATGTGGTTGTGACCCGCTGAGTAACTGGGATTCCCAGCTCAGGGATTATGATCAAGCTCCTATTGTTTTCGAAACACGTACTGTAGTACTGTAGCCATCTCGATATTGGAAACTATGATTCATTCCCATAGAAACTGCATCTTGTTACATATTCCATGAAAAAATGGCTATGTTCCATCGATTTTCCCATAAATTCTCCAACCCCAACCCCCACCAAGGTTTCCCTCACGGGTGTGGCCATCAACCACGACGGCCGCGCTGCCACCATCACGGCGCCCAACGGCACGGCGCAGCAGCGCGTGCTGCGCAGCGCGCTGGCCGAGCGACAGACGCAGGGAGAGGACGTGACGATGATCGAGTGCCACGGAACAGGCGCGACGGGTTCATTGGGTTCACTGGGTTCACTCACCATGAATAGTGGTGGTATAGCAATCAACAATGGTTATAAGTTATAACATGTTACCATATTTTCCAGTATAACAGAGTTAACAGAGTTTAGACTTCTAAACTTCCTTTGATACTAACATGTGAAATCACTACTTGTACTGGTATATAGTGATAACTGATAACAATCACAATGATCAATAATGATATATAATTGGGATATAACCACAAAGGTTGGGGATTTGACCAACAATCAACACTGTGGTTATAGTATGTTATAGTAATCAAGATGGTTCAAGTAATTACAATTGAACAATGGGTTGCAACCACAATCATTCAATGGTGGTATTGTTCATTATTGTAATGTGGTTCTGAAAACATGAAGAATATGATTGTAGTAATTATAATGGGATATGATACTAGCCACAAGATGAAGATTAAATGGGGATGTTGATGGATTTTGGCTACCTTTTCTTTTGTGATTATAAGGAGTCAACGGGGGTTAATGTATCGAACATAGATAGCAGGGTCAGGGACAGGTTTTACCAAGCAACACAGGGATTAGGGTTCAATGTAGGTTTAATGCCACAATAACAAAATTCATAATAGTTAAAAGTTAAATGCGAATTTCACCTAACAATTTAAGGTGATTTTTTGGATGAATATAATTTAATGGTATAAAAACCAACCCATAATGGTGACATTTCCCTTCGGATGGTGGATCCTGTGGGAGCCTCTGCCAGGCACTGCTTTGGGTGACCCCATCGAGGTTGGTGCGCAGCGGGCAGTCTATGGCAAAGGTGCGATGGAGTTGATTGATTGGGTTGATTTGATTTATTCGATTGATGGGTTGATTCTTGAGGAAGTAGATGTTCAACATTGTTCAACTAGTTCGTTGATGGCAAATTGACCGGCTAATGTTCAGCTAGTTTCTCAGTGACTGCGATTCAGCTTTGGATTAAACCTGTTCCAACTCTGCGAACGGACCCTTTTTTGTGGAGTATTTCGAGCATCCGACTGGCGGCATTCGGTGGATCATCACCTTATCGAAAAACTCGCGTCGGTACAACGAGCATGTTTCTTAACTGTATTTAATAGTTAATTTATGTAAATTTAATTATGTTAATTTATGTTAATTTAACGGCTAACTTCAAAAACGTTCAGTACCAGTGCTGTTGGGTATGTCTCAAAACGATCCACCGGTCATTTCTGGTTTTTCGGTGCTTTGAAAAACCGCCGGGCGCTTGTCGAGGCCGCAGCGAATCGCAGCCATTGATCCTGGCTGCCACGAAGAGCAACATTGGGCACTTGGAAGGTGCGCCTTATGGGACCAAAAGTCAGGGCGTAACCAGACAGTTCAGGCGTAACCATCCCTTGAGGGGTTGATAAACTGAAGCACTTCGCGTAGGGGGACGATAGGGGACGCGATGATAAACAAAGATGGTGTTATTTGTGGGATAGATCTGAGGATGAATGGGATATGGTGGTTTCGTGTGGTTTCCTGAAATAGGGCTACCCCCAAATCATCCATGGATGGATTTTCCATTATAAACCATCCATTTTGGATACCCCCATTTATGGAAACCCCCATCTAGCACAGTATAAGTCATGAGATGTATCATCTAGCTGACCAAATATAACGAGGAAAGAGCCAACAATGGTCCTGAGGATACAGCTACAAGCGCTAGCGTTAAGTCGTATCAGCTTGTAAAAGTCGTATCGGGAGGCCGTGCGCCTGGAAAAAGTTCAAGTTTGGCATCACCACAATTTTAGTAATTGAACAATTTCATTGTTTTGGGGCCGTGCGCCTGGAAAAAGTTCTTTTTTTTTATTGCGTTGATTTTAAAAAATATATTTGATCATTCTTTCAAGGGGGCGCTGCTTGCCTGCTGCTTGCCTGCTACTTGCTGCTGCTTGCTGCTGCTTGCTGCTGCTTACCTGTGTATCGCCGCCGTGCCATGGGGATGATGTGACTTTTCCCGCCTGATGTGACTTAAGTACGGTGCTCGTACTAAATAAATAAATATTACCAATCTTGGGATACAGCAGAGATACTACAGTACCAACAGTAGCCCAGACATACTGTATTTATACTGTATTTATACTGTATTTAACAAGTATATTTATACTGTATTTATACTGTACTTATACTGTATTTATACTGTATTTATTGAATGACCATGAATGACCAAAATGTCAGAATAAATATTAGTGTGTCCAAACATTTTCTGCCCCAGCCATGAACCGTTTCCCAGCTGAAAATGGGTTCCAAGCTTTTGGGGCCATGTGAGCAGTGGCTGCTAAACCCTGGTTGGCTGATGATTATAGGGGATTATACTACCCAAATCTACCCAATATATTGGGGATTTTGATGGATTTTGAACACTGCTCATGTGTCCGTAATATTCTTATTTTCATGACGAAGCAGAAGGAGACAGAGCCATGACTTCATGTTTGATACTGCAGCGTCGAAGATGGTTGAAGCACCTCCCAGTTTGTTTCACGATCTAAATGCCACTAATCCAAGAAGTGTTGAAAACATTCCAGTCAACTCCTCCTATGGCCAAAATTCATGGTCTATCGCAAAAAGATTCGCTGAAACTCACAAAAAATGGGTTTGTATGAATTTCTAACAATGTCCAATTCCAGTTTGGTTACCTAAAATCATTGCGCCTATATATCATCTCAATATATTGTTCACTATGGTTCTATATCCCATTCTATCCCCCATAACTCACCATAAAATGTCATCAGTGTCATCCTATGACGGTGAAATCCACCGTCAGTTTTTGTGTTTGGATGGGAAACTGAGGAAACTGTTGTGTTGGTTATATTCCCAAAAACATCCCCATCACATTAAACAATATTAACACAATTATACAAATCAAAATCACAGTTTTCACATCCTATTGAATCATATTTTTCATCACAGTAAACATCATATTAAGTCATATTAAATCCCCATGTTTTTGATGGTTAAATCCCCTAAATTATGCCACCTAAAATGGCCAGGCTCCGCCGGTGTTGCCGGCATCTCGAAGGTCATTTTGGCCATCACCAAGGTGGGATGATTTCCATGGGCGACTATGGCATGTTTTAATGGCGGTTGAAGGCATTGGAATTAGCAGAAACAATGATTTTTTGTTGGGAAAGTTGGGAAAATTGATCAGCAGTTGATCAGCGTGGTATCAAAACTTGGAAGTGAAGCAACAGATCTGGGCTTTTGATGGACGATCGGAAGTCAGTAGATGTCCGTTGTGGCGCTGTCACGAGATGATGTCACCAGATGCGACTTTGGAGGCTCAGATCACCCCGAATTTGCACTTGGAAAAACTGAATCCAAACATCGATCTCTCGGGCTTCCACGTCTTGATGTGCCTCGGTGAGATCCCGTCCGAGGGTAAAAATTGGATCTTGGGTATACCAAGACTCGAAAGGTCACGGACTCGGGGAATGAGTGAAGCTACCGAAAGTTGACAAGGCTCCAGATTTGCGCACTCTGTGCAGAGGAAATTCCCTGTCAAAATGGGAGTTTACAGAGAATTCAGTACATGTCATCACAGGCACTCAGAGTGTCCCATGAAACAGAGAGATGCTGCAACCTAAGACAAAGAACATATTAAAAATGATGAGGGTTCATGGTGGTTCATCAAACTTCCAGGCGAATAAGTGCCCAAAGTTTAGACCCTATTTGTTTTTAGTAGACGCTGTGGCTTTGTTAAATTTCTTCCATGTCTTCGTTCATCGTTGGGACACCAAGGCCGGACAAGTTGGTGGAATGGAAGAGTGCCAGCTTGCGCTCTGGTGTCTCTCATCTGAGGTTTCGGTGACCACGGTAGAACCGAGTTGAACCCCTTCGATTTTTCAGGGGAAAAATCCATGGGTTTCCGGATGTTTCCGGAGTTTCCGAACGCATGTTTTTCCCTGAAGCATCTGAAGACAATAAAAAATGGGCAATGAGTGTTTGTATCTCTGCTAGACCCTTCAAAGTGAGAAAAGATGAAGAAAATTATCCCTATAATGGCTTTCCTTGTGTGCTTGAGACTCTGAAACATATCAAACAAATTCAAACAATATCAATGAATCAAAGACAGATTGCCAAAAATCCTGAACTGCCCTGGATGTTTGTCTTCCACCTAGGTGTCCTCCTTCGGTTTCTCTGGCACCAACGGCCACGGTTTGATGGAAGCCACGCTGACGAACGCCACACCGCCCCAGAGGGCACCCATGAAGTTCGCGCGCAAGGTGCCACGGGGCTGGTCAACCCATCCCCAACCCCCCAAAAAGATGCTGAATTTGGTAATATCTCTAGTTTGACCTTTCGATCTACTTTGGGGTTACTATAGCGTGATGTAACTCGCAACCTGGGTTTTAACCACTTGAAATTTGGGTTACCCTTAGGTAATCGAACCTGGAAAAGGAAAAATATTTGTTCCATTTTGTTCCTCTTTTCGGATAATCAAAAAGTGCTAGCCCCGTTCCCCGGGCTGATCCAGCCGCAGGATGCAGATACCCTCCGAGTCATGAAAAAATGAGAGTTTGTCAACATGGCAATCATGGCTTTTATAGGGAAATCATCCCCTTTTATGGCCTTCATTCAGGTTATATAGTGAAATAGTATAATTTACCCAGATAAGATGGTTGGTCTTTGCAAACTTTTTCAGAACTGGAACTGGGATCAGCACGGAAAGGAAGGCTCGGGTCGCCGGCAGGTGTTGAAACCATGGAGGGAATGGATGAAGACAGTTCTGTACTTGGAAGACTCTTGGACTGCTCCAGAATCTGCAATTTGAAAACATGTTCTGATATGTTCTGCAGATGAATTTTGGATCTCATGGAAACAAGTCGTTTTTGGCATTTGGTGAAACTGATATGAACGAATTGGCATGACTTGAACAAATCAGCTACTTCTTTGTCCACGTGTTTACACCCCCATGTCCCAGCAGACAAACTGCCACCATGTTGCACAGTGCGGTGGCAGGCAGCACCTCTGAATTACGGGACGTCTGTGGGGTACCTGATGACTTACCCTCCAGTAAATTAACATAGACCCTGAAAATCACCCATTTTTAATGGAAACTAGTCTTCCAACCCCGATGACTGCCAGGGTCTATGTTAATTTACCAGAGGGTAACAGATAGAAAAAATTGGCAGTTTCAAACTGGTTCAAGCCTCCAGATCCGTTTCCATCCAGATGTGATGAACCCAGTTCACCAGCATGTTTCTTCGGATAGATCTGATACCCTCTGGTAATTTAACGTAGCTATTGAATATGGCCATTTATAGTGGATTTTCCCATTAAAAATTGTGATTTTCCATAGCTATGTTAAATTACCAGAGGGTAGATCTGATAGGCCCGTTTGGGATGTGACATCCACCTTGAAGCGTGCAGCCAAGGATTGGTTGCCTGCCGATGTGGTTCCGACCTCCGGCCTGGTGGAAGGAACTGCCGTGCTGGCCACTCAGAGCCTGTCCGATGAGTTGCTGAAGGCGCTGCCGAAGGCAGTGCCTTGGAGGAACAACAAGGAAGGGGGCAGAAAACTGAGGATTTGGGAACATAAAATGGGGGGAATGTTCCCAAAAATATCCAAAAAATGGGAGAGTCAAGTTCACCAAGGCAAAATGCGTATTTCAATGTATTTCTTGCTTTTGCCACAGGGGGTTGGGGGATGTTTGGACAGTCTATCGAGATTGCCAACCCTGTGGTTCCATGCATTGCTTGTTTTTGCGGCATATCAAATGAGAATGTGGGCAACAAACGTGGAGATTATACCAACAATAGTGGTGGAATTCACCAACAAAAGTGGAATATGATGCAACCTACCCCTTAAAATTTGGGGACTTAACCAGAAAGCAACTGGCTAGCAAGGAACACATATTCATATTGGTGTTTTGAGCACTTCACAAACCAAGTGATCCAGGCGTTATAGCCAACATGTTTATACTTGTTTGGGGTATGCATCTGATGACCCCTCAAAAACTGGGACAAAAGCATTGACGGCGGACACATACACCCATGAATTCGCTGTTGTACCCACCAAGAACCCCCCACGACCCGCTTATTGCACGTTTGATATTCCAAATTGTGCTGTTCATATTCGTATCTACATAGTGATGTGCAATGGTGTGCACACATGCATGTGTATGAATGTGTCCTTCCGTGCTTGTTTGCCTTAATGTGTTTGCAGAAGATCCTACTGTCTCTCCATGGTGGCGATCGTCCCATTTCAACCCAGGTGGCCGTGCAACTTTCCGAGCCCAACAAGATGGCTGAGGCCGGTCCTGATCTTGGGCCTGCTGGGTGGCTTCAACTTGCATACCATAGCTATTTGGGATGACCATGTAGCTTCCAACTATAATGACTATAGCATAGTTATAGTTGGTATATCGTTAGAGCTATTATAGTTGCTATAGTCAACTATATTATAGCTGGTAACTATAATAGCTCTGTGATGGATTCAAAGCGCCAAGCAAACGACAAAACGCGAAGCAGACCGAGTACCTCTTCTTTGGGTGCCAGTTTCCATGGTTCTCACACCGGCGGGGCACCTGTTGCCCAGAGTATCACCTATCAAATGTGACGGCAGTAAGATCATAGATGTCCTTGAATGTTCGGCCAAAACTGGTAATTCAAACAATACTGTCTGGTTGGTGGTTTGGAAGATTGTTTATTTTTCCATTTCATATATGGGATGTCATCCCAACCCCATTCAAGATGGTTATTGCACCACCAACCAGCTTCGTGTTATGTAAAATGTGTAAAAATACTCAGAAAGTGCAGCATTGACACGTTTGTTCCTTCGATAAGATGTTTGAAATATTGGTCCCACATGTAGAGATCTCCATTTTGGGCGCCATGGATGCTGGCAAGAATCCCTGGTTGGTGGTTTGGAACAGGTTTTTTTCCATTCAGTTGGGAATTTCATCATCTCAACTGACTCATATTTTTCAGAGGGGTAGGTATACCACCAAGCAGATCCAAGTGCAGCACATGTTGTTTCTATCCACAACTCATGAGGCCATGAAGGGTCGCCCTGCAGCAATCTTCTGTGCTGACGCGGAAACCCCCAGTGGGGAGCCATCCATGAAGGTGGCTTGGGAAGGGATGAGCCATGTCCGGTGGAGATGTTGACGGTCAAGAAAAAGGGGGTGGATGGGGCTGATTGCTGCTGAATATGCGCGACTCATATCCGATTATTCTACATACTTATTCCCATTACTACAAGTTTCTTCTAGCTGAATGTGGATTCTTGATTTTCTTGCGGGAGATTCAGATATTTTCCCCGCGATGCTGTATAAATTTCCTGTTTGGCACCGTTGGTTTGATAGGAAAGAAATCCCAGAAACTGGGGACCCAGTAGTACAGCAGGCAGTTTTAGATTGGTTGAAAATCGTAGAGTACAGCCTGCTTGAGAAGTGTACGTCCATGGCATTACATGGCATAGCGGTGGTTTTGCAACAGACCTGGCCGTTGGGACAGTTGACGTTTTGAAGATGATGCTAAGCATGAGTTGCAAAGATACCTAAATAGTCAAGGTTCAGCCCTTTCTTTCCTTGTTTGGCAATGGAGTCAGAAGTTGAGTGCACCAAGAGGCTATCCCAGTGACAAAAAATGAGTGGAACGGAAAGCCAGGAGGGGACTATACCAGGGAAAGCAACTTTTTATTCACAGTTTGTCTTCCTCCTTTGTTCATCCTTCTTGAAAATGGAAAAACCATGTGTGTCATTATCAGTTGGTGGTTCACTAGTGTCACTAGTGGTTCTTGGTGATTCATCACTGAAAACGGTGATATGTATTGTGCAAATATCAGGATTCGAGTCATTAATTACATTTAATTACATCATATCCTATTACATCAATTTACATCATATCACAGTCATACCATCCCATGGATTTTCATGGTTCATATGACATCCCCCTACCCCCCCTACCTTTCTCCATGGAAGGCCTTGGAACAGTTGCTGGTCTTCCTGCAAGCTGCCGCCACGGCCGAAGATCCCAAGCTGCTGCTGGTCGTCACGCGCGGCGCGCACGAGGCCGGAGCCTCCTTCGACGGCGCCTGTGCGCTGTGGGGTCTGCTGCGCTCCGCGCGGATCGAGATGCCACGGCTGGTCATCAAGGCGTTGGATGTGGATCTCAAAGCCGCCAGGATTGGATTCAGTGACCAAAACCATCCAACAACCCTGATACTGTTGGGAGAAATCCTGCACCACCAAAAGGATGGTTGAAACTCTATAAATAGTGGGATAAACCATCTATCAACTGGTGCAGGATTTCTTCCATCCACAGTAGGGGTGAGAGCCCCTAGAAATCTGAAGGGATGAGGGTTTTGAACACTGCTCAGTTAGAGTTTTCTGATGTTTTTTTGGACGATGTTTCTAAGTTTAGATCCAGAAGAGTCTTCGTAGACTGCGAGGATGATCATGATGATCCCCAAACGACGGTTTGTTCAGGGGAAATTCATGGGCAAAATGTTGATACATTGAGATGCCACCCCTGGCTTAAACCCCTAGGATGTTTCATTGGCGGGATAGCATTTTAGTAGCAACTTATCACCTCTTAAAATCAACCAGGGTTTGTTCATCCAGCTGTTGACGTTAGGGCTGTATGATGTGCTCAGTCCAAGGCAACCAATCAGGACGTGGCCAAGGCTTTGCGAACGATGGGTTGTGAAGGGCTGGACGGCAATCACAAGGGTACGTGTAGGATTTTGTTACCATCAACTTTAAGTCCCTTGAAATCGATTCCAGAAAACTAGTGTTGAGAAACTGGCAGAAGTCAGAATCACTCTATATACCCTCTGGTAATTTAACATAACTATGGAAAATCATGGAAAATCACCATTTATAGTGAATTTATGTGAATTGTCCCATTAAAAATGGTGATTTTACATAGTTGTGTTAGTTTACCAGAGGGTAAATGGGTTTGTCACACGGCCCACCAGAAACCACCATCAAGCAGTGGATGGACTGGAGATTTCATCGCCATCATCCCATAAGCCCACAAGCAGACGGCTTAAGATCCAGCCACAAAATCCATGGGTTTTTCCCTTCAATCCCAACCGTCCATGGAAAAAAACAAGTTCAAAATCCACGAAAATCTCTGAAAATCCCCAAGATTCGCTCCATTTTTTCCAGCCGAAGCAGAAGGAATCTGTTCGCCTTCAGGCCGTGGCCCTGGAGCTTCAAGGCGCCGACAACGACGTGGAGGCTATCACGGGTAGCGCTGGACGTCGGGTGCCGCGGGTGGTGGAGGCGCCACAGGAGGCGTTGCAGCTGCAGAGGCAGGATGCTATGAGAGATGCAGAGAAGATGGCAACACAGGCGGGATATGGCGGGATGGGAGGTTTCAGGCTGTTTTTTGATTTGTTTTTCGTGAAAAATGATGAGAAATGATGAACCAGCGATACAGGGATCTTTCATCAGAAATTTATACAGAGCTTTTGAAGGGGAGATTCAGCCTCGCTCACTCTTTCTGGCGTTGATGGGAGGAGGCTGATATGCAAAGATTTGGCTGAATCGTGCCAGCACCGTAGCAAGTGGTTGGGGAAATACTACAGGGATTCGAAGGCGCTAACCATAGTTATAACCCAGCGTCATGAACAGGAAAAGCCACTTAGGGCAGTTACTAACCATTGTCTGGTTGGTGGTTTGGAAGATTTTTTATTTCTCCGTATATTGGGAATTTCATCATCCCAACTGACGAAGTCATATTTTTCAGAGGGGTAGGTATACCATGACTCGGTCGATCTTGAGTAGATCTTGAATAGATCCACCTGGGTGAGAATTGCAATAACCATAGTTATCACCCAGCAGCTTTTAACCATAGTTATAGACTAACTGGCCATAGTTACAACCTATACCACCAACCAGCTAACTCAGCTAACCATGGTTATTTTTAAAACGATTCCACCCTTTCGAAAGCCAGGTCAAGCAAGGGCTGCAGCTGGTCACCGGTGGTCTGGGCGGTTTGGGCCTGGTAGCGGCAGAGGAGTTGGTGGCCCTGGGGGCACCAGGCGCCATGGGTCAATGGTGATTTAATGAAGGAAAAGTGTGATTTAACTGCTGAAAATGGTGATTTAACGGCTGAAAATTCTGATTTAACTGCTGAAAATGCTGATTTAATGAGGGGAAATGGTGATTTAATGGGATTTTATGGGATATACCCAACAAACATGTAGTTGCCCTCTGGTAAACTAACAGTTTGCGAACTGGAAAATCACAATCTTTAAGTTCGGTAAATCAACTAGTTCTATGTGCCATGTTCTATAGCTATGTATGTTAAATTACCAGCGGGTAATAGATCCTCTATGTTTGATAATAACAGTATTTATGGTTTATTAATGGTTTATGGCTAATTATTATTGATTATTGTTGACGGTTTAATTACGAATAAAAACCATCAGTGATTGATTAATAGATATTGATAGATATCATATCTATGTTAGAAATATAATCTAATCTAGATAGACAATAGTTCTCCCATACTCAGTGATTAATCATGGAACATCAGTGATTGCAGGTAAGAACGGCAACTGCTAGATGTGATGTTCTATGATTCAGTGATTTGTATTGATGTATAATTCTCACTGATATAGATATATGTAATTTCACTGATTTTCACTGATGTTCTATGAGATTGCTTGGTGATTTAATGTCATTTTATATGTGATGTGTTTGCCGTTTTTCCAATATGTCTTAATGGTTAGATTGGATGGATTGTTAAGATGGAACATCTTTGGGTATCTCTATTACAATGAATAAACTTATATAATAATGAACCATGTTATAATACATATTATCGTATTACCCCTATTATTGTTGGTTTTATAATACATAATTATTACAGGTTATTCCTTGTTTGATTTTCCTTCTTTGCGATCCTTGAGCCTCAGTGAAGATAAAGAATTATCTGCCTCTGCGCTTGTAGCTGGGCTTGGGTGGCCACTGGCATATAAATAGAGAACATCCAGAGAGATGAGAGAACATGCTGTTCTCTTCCAGGAGCTCAATTATTCAAAGATAATGTGTATAATATTATATATATGTATATATATATATACATATAATTATAGAATATTATATATATACGAATATTATATATATATACACATTATATCTAGGTCGGTTGTAACCCCAGTTCCCTGCTACAACCCCCATTCAAGGCGAGTTGGAACCCACAGAAATCCGTGGCAGGTCTTTTGCTCACTTCCCGCAGTGGATGCGTGGCGGAAGGCGCGCTTGGATGGAAGTCACTGTTTTTTTTAAGGGTGGGATATCTTTATCTTAGTTATATTAACATAGAAATGGAAAATCCCAACTTTCAATGTGAATATGGATGCTAATCAATCTATAAATGGGTGATGTTCCATTGCAAGGTCTTAAATTACTGGAGGGTAGACATTTGGGGAGCGGAAACAAACATGTCTTTGTCGGATGATGGTCCCCATGGACCAATATTCCAATCAATCAGAAATGTCCAACTGCCACTCTTCTGTAGTCCAGCAAAGGGTGTGTTTCTTTATGGCCCTAGTTTTAGTTGAAATCAGTAGCTTGCCATGGTTTATTGTTGGTGCTATGTTCTGATTTGGCCACCAACAATGAGTAGTAGGTGGCTCCATCATGCTCTTTTAGAATCACAATCATCCAGCCGATGGTCCGGGCTGCGTCAGTTTCACCATGTTTCACCACTCGAGGTCAGAAGCGTTTACAAGATCAATTGAAGCGGCTTCAGCTTTTGCCTGGACTGTTGCTTGGTGATGATTTCTACATGCGCGCATGACCGATGGTTTTCCAGTGTTTTCCATGGTGTTTTGATGGAAAATGTGTTCTCAACCCACCAGTACCCCTCATGACATAGGGGTGACATGGGGGGGCTGCTCATGTTGTCCCTTTTTCAGTTTTTTCTCAAAAAGTTCACCGCCTTTTTGCCGTGCGGATTGCGTGCTCCTCTCCCCGCCATGAGTTGCTTCGGAACGACTTTCTTCGACCAACGCATGCGCCAGTCGGGTACCTACCAGGTGAAGCTGAGCCGCGAAGGCCTGGAAGCCTGGGGTATTCAGACCTTGCACGCAGAAGGCCAAGATGATTTGGTGATTGCTAGCATCAACCGGAACGGCACTCCTGTAGGCAAGTGGAACCAGAAATCTGACGATCCCGTGGTTCATGATAGGCCCATTCTGAATGTGAATGGCCACAGCAGCATCCAGGACATGTTGGATGAGCTCCGCTACGCCCGAACTTTGAAGATGGAAATCTCTCTTCGTTTGAGTCGTGAGCACCACATCCTGCTCCGTCAACATCGTAGGTCAGAGGAGCTCAGGGTCCGTGTGGCGAAAGTGGAAGCGATGCTTCAGGAGGCGCCACAGATGGAAGGCATTGCTGACGCTTGTCCAGTGTGTTTGGATGACATGGCTTCACAGGGATCGGTGAATCGGCTTCCCTGTGGCCATTGTTTCCATCGAAGTTGTATCTCCAAATGGTTGGTCAAGGCATTCTCTCCAACCTGCCCCTCCTGCAAGAAGCAGCTAGAGATTCCAGGCATGGATGAGGGAGAATACCAAGATGTTGAAGGAAGTGACATACAGGCGATGAACTTTTGATTTTCAATGATTTGCAAACTAGCAGTATAGTTGACTAGGTCAGAAGCTGTGGGTCAACCACCGCCCAGTTTGCATCCGTTCCAGAGGCTTTTTCCAGCAGATGCGTTGCATGCACTGCCGTGACCTAGGGCACTAGCGGATCCAATGACTTCACATGTTCTGAATTGGTAGCGGTAGGGACATACACATCACCACTTCACTATACTCCCACAGCTCCTATTTGATGAACAGAAGTTCAAATTCCGGCAGGAAGTGAAAGGATCAACAGCTGGCGCTGCTAGATGCCCAATGAATTGCCCGAAGATCAACATCTTCGAAGTCAACCATGAACAAGCCCAATTTTCTTTTCTTCCCTGTGGATTGGCCGGGATGCCTTCCACGTCTTAAAAAAATTAAAGGGGCGATGAACCAATGGCAAGTGCCAATGGCAAGTGCCAATGGGAACGACTACGGCTCAAAGTAAAGGAGTAATGGTTTTTATTTGTGTGTCTTGATAGGGATGATAAGTTCATATTAGAAGTTGTTTGATGTTTCTCAATGACCAGGATTCTTATATCATCTTATATCTATGTATATATATATATATTATATATATATATTCTTATATATGATCTTATTATATATTGGTGGTTATGGTTTTTTATTCAGCAGTGGTTCCGGCTTGGCACTTCGCTCCAGTCAGCGAGCTATGCTTTGATATGGCTGTGCCGTGGTAAAATGACGTTTTTTTATGCCTTGGATCAATGGGTTGTTTTTAGGGAGAAAATTTACAGAGAACCATGGCAATTTTTTTTCTGAGATGTGGTGGGTTTTCCGAAAAAAAAATCCCTTAGACTAATGATTGGATGAGCAAAAATAGCATGTTGTTCCTGGAAAAGAGGATGATCCTGAGATGACTATGGGGATCTTCGGGCCTGAAAAAACATCCCATAAAAAGGCAACAGAGCTCCATCTCCAATGATCCGTGTGAGCAGTGGCTGCTCAATCCCTGTTGGTTTATGATTGTATGGGCTTATAATTACTATCCAATATTGGGATTATATTGGGGATTATGATTGTATGGGTTTATGATCCTAATAACGGTTTATGATAATTACTATGATGCATATTGGGTTTTTTTTTGGGGATTATCATCATGCATTGTGGGAATCCCGTTCTTAGCCAGATGTTCATGGAAGAACCGAGGTTTTTGTTGGTTTTTGAACACTGCTGGAATATGTGGGGAGTACTCCTTGTGTCGCAAGCTGAGGACAGTTCAGCTGAAGGCCTGCGACGCAGGCAAGGCCAGCAATGTTGCGAGCCTCTTGCAAGAGGCCAAGGATGCCAAGGACCCGGTACGAGGCATGGAGTTGCTGGCTTGGGGATCTTCGACCTGGTCGAGGAAACCACAAAACCCATGGGAATTTTCCCTGGTTAGTGAAGGAGTAGTAATGAGGAGTGGGATTTCCATGGATTTCCCGATTTCCGTACAAGTTTGGCCCAGTATTTTCCCAGGTTGTTGCTTGGGATAGACCATTCGCGTCCACTCCTGTTGCTATGGAATTGCCCTCCATGGGCGATGCTATGGTTTTTTCATCACTACTAAGAAGTTGGCCATTCATCTCAAATCTCATGCCTCTTTCGGACACGCAAGTCCAGCATTCTTCTTCAATAGGGATCATTAGGATTGTCAAGGCTAAAGATTTATGTGATCCCTTGAGCTACCATTTCCCGATGGTTTTTGGCCTTCCAGGGGCAGAGCCACTCCTATTGCTGGGAAGATGGTATACAACTCATTCAGCAATCCCTATCAGACCTATCAACCAAGCGGTAGGACATAGTGGAACCAATCCTACTGCTGAACTGGTTGGACATGGCTCCTAAAACCTGTTCTAAAACACGTCAGAAAACAGGGACATCCTGAATTCAGTGAGTTTAGGGGATTCCACGTAGAGAACATCTATCAAAATGGCATGAGATACCGAGTTCAAGCCTGCCCATTTGGATCCCCGTTGTTGCCACTGGGCCTGCCCCGCCCCTTGCCAGGCGTGGTGCACGCTGCAGGCATCCTGGATCGATGCCCTCTGGTAGAGTTGGATGCTGGACGCCTGCACAAGGCCTGACACCAATCAGAACAATCAGAAATTGAAGGTGTGTTTCCATAAATGGATGCCCTAGAATGGATGGTTTATAATGGAAAATCTTATCAAAATGGATGATTTTGGGGGAACCCCCATTTTAGGAACCCCCCAAATAGATCCAAATAGGATCATAGCTACAGGATGGAGACCTCTACATAGGTAAGTTGGGCAGTTTCCAATACCTCTGTAGGTTGATATGTCAGTGGGGTTCTGGTTTGATGGGCAATGTTATGACATATGACCAAAAAAAAAATCAACCAGCCAGCAGAACCAATCCACAATCTTGGAAAATGACATTCAAATTGGATGTAACATGATGTAACCAGCAAACTTGGGACATGAACTAACACAATGCTGGAATGTGACCAAAAAAAGATCGGAGAAAATTCGCATTTCACCGACAAACATCGATGGGAAAATCATGGAAATCACCATTTTTTTCAGCACCGGAGAAGCAAGGAACAACCAGTGATTCCTGATCAGTGTAGAACAAAAAAATGCCGGGTACTGTATACACCAACAACAGGTATCGCCAACACAACTGAACATGCGTACAACCAGAAAAAAACGTCAAAAAAGCAAGCAAAATGGGTACTGTGCGTGGAACTAACGACAACCAGTACTGTAGAAATGTGTGGTTGAGCAACCAACAACAAGGACTGTACGATCAAGAGCAAACAGCATTTCAGTCTACATAGCCAGTGATCCCACAATAGAATGATCAGAAATCAGTAGATAATCATGATCAATCATGAATACTCGTGATTATACAGCACTATGAATCATATATATCTATAATCATATTGTATCATACTATATCATGAAGTCATACTGTCATGAAGTATGCTGAAGTATTGATGATGAGTATAGTACTCTCCGTAAAATGTTTTATATCACACTATCATGAAGTCTTGGCGATGGGTATTATATTAGTAGATATGAATATTTATGAATAATCCAAGAGTAGTTCATCATCAATTTACTCCATCATCATCATCATCATCATCATCATCATCATCATCATGATTTTCAATGATTATGAGTATATCATCATAGTATACCATTCATATTTTCCCATACAAAACCTGGTTATACACCACGAGATCGAAGCCGGAGAAAAGCCACCGCCCAAAAGCAGGTCATGAGTCCAAAGGCCAGTGGCGCCTGGCATCTCCACGACATGGGCGAGGACTTGGAACTCTTCGTGCTCTTCAGTTCGGTCTCAGCCACCATAGGCATCCGACCCAAAAAAAAAGGGGAAGAGTGTGGTGATTATTTGGGTAAATTATAACGACCTCACTGCGACCTCACTGGAATCATGGTTAGTAAGGGGAATCATCCCCAAATGGCCTTAATTCAGGTTAGTGAAATATTATAATTTACCCAGATTACTGTAATGTAATGATTAATGTATATGAATGTAATATGAAAATCATCCGACTTAAATGATTTTCATATATATTAATGTAGTGATCATAAGAGTAAGATGAATATGAATGTAGGAATGACAACGACAATGATAATGATACTGAGAATAGTAGTTAACAAAGATAATTATGATACTGGTCGGTGGATCCACCTCAGTTTGCTCAGGAGATGATTGTGAGCCTCTCAGTCAGACTTGAAACGACCAAATTAGTCGAGATCAGTTATGCATTTGGTCAAAAATTGGTACCCTCAAACTGGGATGATTTTGGGGTACTTAGCTGCAGGGGAGCTTGTACGTCCGAAACATGTGTATGAGTTTTTTCTCACCAAGGGTGTTTTTTTCCCCCTGGCGCAGCACATGGGTGAAAAGTATGCTGGATCACCATGTTGGAGTTGAGATCCGATAGGCTTCAAACCATTGACACCGTTAACTTACTGGTGCGTTTTACGCAGGGTTGCTGGGGGTTGCTGGGGGTTGCTGGGATTATTATTAATAGTGATGAAATGGATCATTCCCGAAAATTCCCTAAGCATCATTGACACCAATAGTTTGATGGGAATGCTCTACCCTCTGGTAAACTAACATAGCTATTGAAAATGGCCATTTATAGTGAGTTTTCCCATTAAAAAATGGTGATTTTCCACAGTTATGTTAGTTTACCAGAGGGTACTCTGAAAAACGACCCTCATCCGACCTACATATTGACCTGGGGCTACCCGGAGCCTCATGGGTCAGGCCTTGCGGGCGGCGCTTCCTATGCCGCAGCAAACTGCACCTTGGCCGAGATTCACCTTGAAAATAGGATGGCTCAATACAAAACCAGGGGTTGGTAACTGTCCCATTTTGGGAATATTGGACATCACCTTATAGTAGCCACTATAGACCATATACCTAATGGTTGGGTTTGGCCTTTTTGTTTTTTTTGGGTACCCCATGTTTGGGTTGTATCATATGGTATGAAGACATAGTATTTGCATCTCTTTGGTGATCCATTTTCCCAAAACATCAGACATCATCCAAATGTAGATGAAATGATAAACATGTTATATATATGAAATATAACATCTATATATATATATATATGTACATAAATGTAAGAGTGTATATATGCATATATATATATTCCGAAGCCCCCCTTAGAAAGCCCTTGCCGCATTTGCCCCGCTGAGGCTACTTGGACGGCTTGGCCGCATGGCGCCACACTGCGCTGAGCCGCCATGCTGTGAGCCTCAAGTGGGGCCCTGTTTCAGAGGTGCCAGCTCTGCGGTTGGGGGAATAAGCCTTACCCTCTGGTTACCCTCTGGTAATTTAACATAGCTATTGAAAATGGCCATTTATAGTGGATTTTCCCATTGAAAATAGTGATTTTCCATAGCTATGTTAGTTTACCAGAGGGTATTCAACATAGCTATGGAAAATGAGTAGGTAAAATCTGATAAACCATTAAAATAATGACCCATTGATAGATAGATGATTTATTAGATTTTACCTGCCAAAAATGGTGCCGGATGGTAAATATACCCAAAGTATTCCAGTTTATAGTGTTTATAGGGTGGGATAGGGTGGGTAAATTCTACTAATGTACCCAACCACAACACGATATGTAATTCAGGGATTATGAATACATTGTTTGATTTATAAAAGATAAATTGCTCAACCCGTTTATGGTTGTAGTGCTTTATAGATTGGTTCGTTTTTACCACCTTCAGCCTCAACTTATTATATGTTATTATAACGTGACCCATAAGTGGAAATAACAATGTAAGACTTTGGTAAGTACCTGAAATGAATAGAAGCTAAAGATTTGAATACTAGGTTTTGGATTGAACATGGACCAAGAGGATGGGCCAAAAGCCTTGGTCATTTGGGATAAATTTGATATGGGGCTGGCATCTGAATGTTCGGAATATGTTGAAATTATGTTGATATTGGGGGGGTGCAGGTTTGATAGATGTTCAAAAATATGTTCATGATGATTTGTATCTTTTTGTCGGTGCCTCATACAAAGGTTTGTTGGCACGCAGGTTTCCCCCCGTTGAAACCACATGTTAGTCAGGCTTGTTCAAAGTCTAAAGGGGGGTTGGAGGGTGCCCAAAATGTGTGAGCCTCACCGCCTGGAAACTACAAACGTGGAGTTGATCTATATCTTAAAACCCTTCCTTAAAAAAATAACAAGGTCAAAAGATGACTTTCCGCTAAAAGAATGCTAGTTTCAGGGTCTATATTAATGTGGAAGAAGGGTAGCATTTGCATCTCACTTCCATGTCGTTCCAACTTCATCTGAGCAATGCTCAAATTCCCTGGTTGATGGTTGGTAGCGGTGTTCAGAACAACCAGTCGCTTGGGACGGGTCTTGTGAACAGTGCTCATCTTTTCCGGGTCAACGTTCAGCCATGCTCGATGGGAAAATAGACTATCAGCAGCTCAAGCTAATATGTGTTTCTGGTCTTTCTGGCAGAGTATCTGAGATTCGCATTCCTATGATTTCCTATGTTCAAAATGAAACATCTCCATGGTTCCATATGGTTCCCGTTCCCCTCCATCGGCTTTTCGCCCCCCGCAACTTCCGAGCTTCCGAGCTGCGTCAGAGACGCAGCCAGGTGGGCGTCACTGCGAATGCGGGCAGCGACAACTTGGAAGCCATGGCCTTGAAGACCTTGTCCCCAGCCCAGGCGTTGCGTTTGTGCTGATGGCTGGGAGCCTGGGAGCTGTGTAGTTGTTGTTTAACCCGTTTGAAACATCGAAATTTTGAGGTGTTCTTTGTTTCAAAATGAACACCGGATACTCTATAACATGATAATATGATAGAAATATAGTTGTGTTTTTTTAAGGTGGTGCTTGTTTGACGAAAGAAAAACTTGTGCAAAATTAGGTACTTATTTGCTGAAGTTCATGGTTTCAACATATGTGATTCTTGTTGCATCAAGAAAGAATGGCATCACCACTGCTGACCACCCTCCACAATTTCTGGGATAAATTCATTGAGAAAACACAGAAAAAAAGGTATAAAAGGTCAAGCACGATGTCCATTGATGTTCCACTATTGCAAAATGAAATGGATTGCAGCTATTGCAGCTCAGTCATCCATGGCTATTCATTGGTTATCTCCCTATCGCCTGAGCACTGGCGAACGCGGAAAAACGCCATGGCGTATCCAGCTCCGAACGTGGAGGAGGGATCCATTGTGGTGGAGGTGGTGAGTCTGGAAGGTGAAAAGATCGCACTGAAGGTGCAACGTTTTAGAAGATGCGGAGAACTGGGTTGAGATTTGTGGAGTTAAACATGTGGATTTAACATGATTTGACTTGATTTGACTTGATTTCACATGATTTGACACGATTTAGCCATTGAGAATTGGGTTCCAATGAGTTTGTGGGGATGTCAAAGCCGGAAACAACCATGGGTTCTTCAGCTGGACAGGTGCCTGAGTCCATCAGAGGCATGGAGTTGCGCAAGATGATTGCAGACACTGGTTGGTTGTTTCAAATATGTTTTTGATACTGTTTTTCCTGTTTTGCATCCAAAAAAAATAAAAGATTTCAAGGATTTTTCTATGCTCCATCCCCAAATAATTGGATCTGACTCTTGTTTTGTTTAATCTCAGAAAAGCAGGATCATGCTCATCACTACGTTTTGTGTTTTTTTTTGTTGGTGGCTGACCCCCTCCCGAGGCTAGGGTGGCTGCCAAACCCGGTGCCAGCGTGGCCGTGCTCTTCGAAGCTTCTCTTTTATCTCTCAGTGAAACCTTGGCACAGCAGGGTATTTCTGGCACATCGGCTCAGTTGCTAGAAAGTGGTGAAAAAAGATTTGGGGATGGATCAAAATCTGTATTTGTTTCCCAATATGAACTTGATAGGGAATATTCCATGTTTTAATTGCAATATCTTTTGATCCATAGCCGTTGTGTAAAGTCCCTACTAGGGAAGATTATCCCCAGCTGGATGTGTTTGTGTGTTTGTTGTTTGTCTGTTTGTTTGTTTGTTTTTTTGGGGGGGGGGCTCCAACCGGCAACCAGGTTGTCGTATGTCTATGTTCCTGTGAAAGTGCAAGATGCCTGGAGATTTCTGATGGGAGTGAGCGACGATGAAGCGTCACTGGATGGAATCGCACAGCTTGAGGGGGTTGGAGCACTACCGAGCCAGTTGCAACATCTACCAGACGATTTGCAGAGGTTGACGTTCCACCCAAAATTCAACGAGAGATTCTCAGCCGACATGTTCAATACACCACAACTTTGTTTTTTTGTCTCTGCTGCCTCTTTGGACTAGCCGTGACCCTGCTTGCAACCCTTCCAAATCTCTGGTAGTGAAACTCCAGCTGCGTTGAAGGATTGGAACACGATCTTCCAAAGCGACTTCAAAGCTTGACTTTCGGAAATGACTTTAACCAGAGGTTGGAGGAGGTGCGGTTCCTCTTTCAGAGAGGTTGAGGTGAAAATTTGATGGCAAAAAAATATATGATTATAGATCATATTGATTCACCTTTAGGACAGTGCAAAACGGATCAAAACGAGACAATGTGGAATGTGGTAAACTCAATAGGAATTTCATGGAATTTCACCCTTTAAGGCATGGTTCTTACAACCATTTCTCTTGAAACTGGGGATGGTTTATTATTGTGCTTACCACACTAGTTTGTTTCAAGAAGATTTATTTATTTATGTTGAGATTCAGATGCACATTGGCAATCCTACTATACGTTATCACATTATATGCTACTAAATTAAATAAAAGTTATTTACGATGGGATTGCAGGTGTCGCTACCATCAAGCCTTCAGAGTTTGACCTTTGGCTTTTCCTTCAACGAGAGTCTGGAACGAGTGGCCCTGCCCGGCAACCTGCGACACCTGACCTTTGGCAACAAGTTCAATCGGAGTTTGGAGGAGGCATGAGGAGGCGAAAAAAGAAACGCGAGATCCGACAGGTTTTTTCAATTTCATGCCAAAATTGGGGAATCCACTGGCTTTCTGTCAAAAATTGAATAGACTATAATAGACTTGAACCGATTCTAATCATTTAAGGGGGTGGCCATTTCAAGACACCATTTTGGGACATGAAACTTCCCATGAAGATCGCAGGTGACTTTGCCAAGAGATCTAGAGACCTTGACCTTCGGAGATTGCTTCAACCAGCGCCTGGAGCATGTGCTGCCAAGAAGTCTTCAAGCCCTCAGCTTGGGTTTCTGTTTCACCCAAGGTTTGGAGGGAGTTGATTTCCCTGGCAACCTCAAACACCTCACCCTGGGATACAAATTCAACCGAAGCTTGGAGCAGGTGAATTTGCCTTCTGCGTTGCAAAGCTTGACATTTGGGTTCCATTTCAACCGGAGCTTGGAGCTCGTGACTCTGCCAAGCAACCTGCAGACCTTGACCTTTGGTGATGAGTTCAACCAGAGCATGGAGCAAGTGAATCTTCCTGAAAGTCTCAGGGAATTGACCTTTGGCTACTTCTTCAGGCAAAGCTTCGAAGCTGTGAAATTCCCAAGCAGCCTCCAAAGTTTGACCTTTTGCCCAGGATGTCTTCCGTCAGAAATGGAACGAATGGAACAGCTGACCCTGCCAAGTGGCCTCCAAAGTTTGACATATGGAGGCAGGATTTCGAACTGGAAGTTGGAAATCAACGTCCAAAAGGTGTATGCGTGTACATATACGTGTATATATATATATATGCATATGCCTATACTATGATGACATAACATGTATGAGTACAGAATGCGTACAAATAGACGTTGTAGACATAGAAATGAAGTTCATGATTTGTGATTAGAAAAACAGATAATTAAAAAAAAAAGAACAACAACAATATAATGTAGATACATACAATGCATACTGTAGACGTATGATATTCATATCGCAGTAGATCCCCAATTAGATACTGTATTAAATACAAGATGCACCAGTACATGTATGATGTGATGTAGATCTCTCTTGTACATATACTTTATACATGTTCCGGTCAACTAAACTACCATAGTTGTTGCTGCTTTGTTGATGTTGCCTTATTTACACTCCAAACCATGGGAGGACGATTCAACCAGAGCATAGAATCTGCGACTCTCCCTGAATCACTCCAAAGCTTCACCTTGGGAGATGAATTCGACCTGAACTTGGACCAGGCTTGGGCAGTGGTGGGACATGGACACATCGCCTGAAAAGCACAGTATTTCTTGATCTGGAGGCGACATACCCTCTGGTAAACTAACGTAACTATGGAAAATCACCATTTTTAATGGGAAAATCCACTATAAATGGTCATGTTCAATACTGTAGCTATGTTAAATTACCAGATGGTAATCATAAACCGTGCATCCATTGAGCTCCCATTGCCCTTTGGCACACCAAAAGCGTGAATCTCCCCATGGCGGAAACTTGGATTGCCACAGAAACCATGCCATTTTGGGCTTTGTCCACGAATAGGACATAACATAACGGTATAAACTAAAAATATCTTAAAATTTGCCAATTCAACGGGACATATATATATATGGAAATCTGATGATAATTTGGGAGTAGCCCACTGTCAGGCCAAGCCCCGCCAGGTGAGGTTCCCGGAGAAGTTGCAGAGTTTGACCTTCGGGGATGCCTTCAATCGAAGCTTGGACCGGGTGATGCTGCCCGGCAATCTGCTGCAGTTGACCCTGGGTGACGAGTTCAACCAGAGCATGGAGCAAGTGAAGTTTCCGGAGAAGTTACAAGACCTGACGCTGGTTGATAGTTGATGCTTTCAAGTACGTTTGGTATTTCATCTCTATGTACTGTAGGACCTATAGGATGAACCCCAAGCGACTGAAGGTATTGCCGGGGGGTTGAAACCAGCAACCAGGACGTTTGGATATCACTTCAACCAAAGCCTGGAGAATGTGACCTTGCCAAGCTCTATCAAAAGCATATTCTTTGGCCGAGATTTCAATCAGAGCCTCCTCAATGTAATTTGGCCCACTGAACTGCAAAGCCTGACCCTGGGTGACAAGTTCAACCAGAGTTTGGAGCAAGTGAAATTTCCAGAAGGTCTAGAAAGTTTGGAGTTTGGTCGAGACTTCAACCACTCCTTGGAGCGTGTGCATCTACCATCTGATCTTCAAAGGTTGACGTTTGGTTACTACTTCGATCATAACTTGGAGGAAGTGAGCTTGCCAGGCAAGTTGAAAAGCTTGACGTTTGGGGACCGATTCAATCGCAGTTTGGAAAGGGTGCACTTCCCAGTGAGCTTGGAGAGACTGACCCTGGGCCAGAAGTTCAATCAGAGCTTGGAGCTGGTCAAGTTGCCCACTTTGAAGGAATTGACCTTAGGACTCAACGTCAACAGCAGTTTTGTGAAGTGTTCAGCACAGCTTCAAAAGCTCATTTGCAATGGATTGCTGGTCAGTTCTCTATGCAATTGATGCTTCATATTTGGCTGTTGGCTGCTTGAAACTGGAGCTTCAGAGCATCCACTGAGTGGCGCCGAGTCGAGTGATGGCACATTCCCACAGGTCCACAGGGCGACCCAGCGAGCTGCGATGCCGGAGATCTTCACCCGAACTGTGCAAGGGCGAAATTCCTTGGGAAATGGAAATGACTGGAACGGTGGTTTGCGAATCATGTGCTGACTGGTACATGAGCTGACTAGTGACACCTAAAAGAGTTCCTGTGGAACACGCAGGGTGATGGGAATTGGGAAAATGTGTGCAAATCTGTTGAAGGTGCCAAAGGAACAATGAGGAGGGCGACGATAAAACATGATAAAACTCTCAACTACTTAGAGATCTCCGTTCGAGATTTGTGGCACATGCTGGCTACGGTACCAGGATGCCCAGCCTTTATATACATTGACATGCCAAGCTGCTTACATAAATCTGGCCATTGGGAGGACATGGTGGGACGAAGAATCATATCCCCACCATTCCCCACCATAAATGAAGGTTTCGAACCACAGCTCTCAGCTCCATCAGTCTCAAAGGTGCGTTCCAAGAGTGCATCAAAATCTGAACTTCACAAGCCCATACCTGAAGTATTTCCAGACAATTGCAGACCTCCTCACTGTTCCCATCATCTATACTCCCCCGTAGAACATCCTTTTTCCATAGAGTTGTTCCCCTAAATATGGATCTTTCCGAAGTCATGGTGGTGCCCCAAATCCAAGTCATGAACAACCATGACTTAGTCTTGAAACCATAGTGACTTGGGGATCCCCCATGACTTAAGAGAGAGCCCCCCATTTCACTATAAAAACATATAAAAACCATTACAGTAATTAGAAACCTAGTTATGGTTTCTTCCGATATTCCGATGAAATACCATTAAAACACTATAAATTTATATAAATGTCAGATCATCATTTCCCCTATGAAAAAGGATCATTTTTAGGTACCACTATGTTCAATCTCCATCTCCAAAAGTCCAAAGAAGATCCACCCGAATCTGCCAGGTGGGTAGCGCCCTGCGCCTCTGCCTGGCTGGACCTTCGCCGCGCTCAGAGCTGTTGCTGGCGCGAGCCGATTGGCCCGCCTTCATGCGTGAGGCGAAGGGTGGCGAAAGATATGGGAAAGATGGGAGGCTCCAAAAATAGGGTACTGATGGTTATTGGGACATTATTGGAGTTTTGATGGATTTTGGTGATTGAGGATGATTGACGGATTTTGATTTTGATGGATCGTGCTTTCCCATGAAAATGGCGTGGTTTTGGTGTGTCCCCCCATGTTTGGAGAAACCCAGATGCCGATTCCGTGTTGGGTGTTGGGTAGTGAAATGCTGCCAAGTTGAGCCAAGATCATTAATCATTACCATCACCATGGTGCGTATGCACCCTATTGTCGATGAGTTTCCAAGTTTGAACGCTTGATATACATGATATACTCTACCAAAGTCTATCAAATAGATTCAAATACGGTATTGCACAAAAAATAGAGTGTGTGTATTAATTTACCCTCCTAATTCTACCCACTGTTGCTGACATCTAGCCATCGCTGTCAACCTGCAGGTTGGCATGGACATCCCACAATTCATGGATCTACAATCCAAGACAGAGCAGGCTGCGGCTGGAGGTGCCGTGGCATGGTCTCACATATCTTGTGGCTGTAAACCCAACCAAAACACGATATAAAATGGGAATATCATCTGGAACTCAATTATTGAGGATTTGGGGATTCAACCCGGGAAATGGGATTAAACAAACTGTTTTTTGTTGATTGGGAACATATATATATATATTATAAATATACATACATATATATATTATATAATATATATATATATTATATTTTATATTATATTATATTATATATATATTATATATACATATATATATATTATATTATATATATATTATATTATATTATATATTATATATAATATATTATATATATTAGATTATAAATAATATATATATATATTATATCTGTTTATAGATATTATAATATATTGTATAATATGATAAACCCTGGTTGATTTGGCGGTCCCCTTGTTTCGGGCAAAACCATGGTGAGGACTGAGGACTTTGCGCCCAGTGTCGAAGTCCTATCACTCCACCGTGAATGGATGAAACACAAATCGTCCCTAGTCATGGTAGGTAATTTGACACCTTGGGCCGCGAAAAAAACTTCCAACATGAATTTCAGGTGCTCCTGGTGCTTCTTCATCGCTGGCACTGCTTCCAATGGAGGTTGCTGAAACTGTCATGAGGTGATATGGATGTGGGTCAAAATGGAAGACCTAGGGGACCACAGATGTTAGTCTAGTTTAGTATTAACCATCCAATTATTGGGGTACCTAATTTTGACCCATACCCATATGAGTTTTTCCAAGATATGGCAATTTTAATCGGAAAAAATTGGACTGACCATTGGTTCACCAGATTTTCATACAAAGCCATGTGCCAAGGTCGAAACGTGGGTTTTTGTACCCGTCCATAAGGGGCTGGGTGACCAGCCCTCATGCAAGGTGTGTTGACCATGGCTCATATGGGGACTGTATGGCTCCACATTTCAGACCCTGGACTGGCAATTTGTCACGCAGTAAAGCATTCCATGTTTGTCATGTATTAAAGCATTCCATGTTTAAAGCTCTCCAATTTCACCCACAACTATGTGTTTGATGAAGAATGAGAAGCACCATCAAGCTACCTGCGACGATTCGGGTCAGAGTTCTCTGGTTGCCATTGGTCATATAACCTGAAAGCAACACTGGTGTCACTGCTATACCAAATTGCACCTTATTACACCTCTATGTTATGGGTTCAAACCACCACCCAGCAAATGCCGGGTTGGTTTTATCTCGATTCTTGTACGAGGGATTCCCACTTTGGCTTGGTTCACCTCACGTTTGTTGGTGCACATGCAGTTTCTGTACATGTTTGTTGGTCAAACTCAACATTCCGGATTTTTTGTTGCTTGCAGACCTTTCATAGGAGTTTATCTCGAAATTAGGTATAAAATCCCAGATTTCATTATCAGTTTCCCTTCTCAAATTGCAATAAATCAAGGATCAATAACACATGTTCAGACACAGCCAAAGTCATATATAAATACGGCTATCCCATTTCAATCACATGAATCTCTTGGGATATATAGATATCAATATAATATAATGGTTCAATACGGCTATATAATGGTTCAATCAATATGTCCATTAGATTCCCATCAAATCCCCAGTCACCATTATCTCCCCATCATATGATCAGGAGCGGCAGAAGAAGGTCCTGGAGTCCATCCGCTCCGCGGCCAGTGGCATGGGTGACTTCGAAGCAGATGGAGGTGCTGGGAAAATCCAAAGGCCTAAAATGGAGGTTTAATGGAAAATCATCTGAATCTATGGTGGATTTCCCATCGCTGTTTGATTACAGAAGGGTGTATATCTACATGTGTAACTATCTATACACAGTTGTATATAGCACAGTATAATACAAATATATATATATATAGTTGTACATATAATATTGATGTTTGCCCCATTCTTGATTTTTTTTTAGTAAGCACCAATCATTCAGCTTTGGTATGTGGGTTACCAAGTTTGACTGTATCCAGATGAGAGGGTAGATCCCCAACAAGTAGAGCTCCTAGAATCTGGCATGCACACTGATGTGTATATACAATTATATACATACATATATGTAGCAACCCCCAACAAGATAGGTATCAAAGGTATCAATTATCACGTGATGTTCGCATTGGATTTGACTTTTCTGCATTTTTGGTGGGTTGCTACAATTGGAAATCATCCATTGCTATATGGATTTCCATGATAAATCCCGTGGCCCTAGATGAGGTTTGGGATCTATTCTCTGAATTGCTCTGGAATAGGTTCCAAGAGGAATACGGAAAGAAGGAATCAAAACTGGTTGGTTTGGAACATGTTTTCCCATATATTGGGAATGTCATCATCCCAACTGACGAACTCATATTTTTAGAGGGGTAGGTATACCACCAACTAGTAACTAGTGATAATGTGAGATTTAGGGATACAACAAAGTTGGGGACATCATCAATGAAAGGTATGTCACCAACACTGGACCAACTGGAGACTGAATCAACCAATATGGCTATGGATCAATACCTATAAATACCATTCTTAGGGGAATGAACATCCATAAATCCCAGCTATTTTGATGTTCACCAGGGGTACAAGGTTTTGAATCAACCAATATGGGCTTTCGTGCTACTAGAACCAACAGCAAGATTGATCGTTCAACCGGATTGATCATGAATGATGGACTGTGCAATCTGGAGCAATCTGGAGGAATATACTCTCCAACCAAAGTCTTACTTGTTGCAAGGTGTCTCAGCTTGGCCATGTCTTCTGGTTTGGTTTGCTATAAATAAATGTATAATAATGTGTGTATAATAATGTATATATATAATGTTGGCACCTGATTAGTAGCATGGTACTCTATTGTGGCAAAAAGTTTCCTCCTTATTCAGTAACCTGCTGTTTGGTGGGGGGGCCTGTATTGTGGCAAATGTTTTTCCAAATTTAAAAAAAAAAAAAAAATGTTCCTAATTAATTAATTATTTTTTGAATTTATTTTTAAATTAGTTAATTAAATACTTAAAAAATGTTTTTATGTTTTTCATTTTTTTATATTAAAGCTTTAAAATGCAAGGGTTTCCAAATAATTAGATGCCTTATTAAACCCTTATTAAAAAACAGCACCCAAACAATTTTTCAAGGTGGTACCCCATGAGTGGCTGAGTTACTCAATAATATGAATGTTTGGATGGTACTCTA
>Ga0126342_10002271_pt1 | contig 29550 bp, 23 predicted proteins | sample Cyp1metagenome_FD_92528 | JGI IMG/M metagenome (GOLD analysis project Ga0126342, IMG submission 92528) | Coral microbial communities from Lord Howe Island, Old Settlement Bay, Australia - Cyphastrea 1 metagenome | ecosystem: Host-associated > Invertebrates > Cnidaria > Coral ...
AACATTGATGATGAAAACATTGATGATGAAAACATTGATGATGAAAACATTGATGATGAAAACATTGATGATGAAAACATTGATGATGAAAACATTGATGATGAAAACATTGATGATGAAAACCTTGATGATGAAAACGTTGATGATGAAAACATTGATGATGAAAACATTGATGATGAAAACATTGATGATGAAAACATTGATGATGAAAACATTGATGATGAAATCATTCATAATGAAAACATTGATGATGAAAACATGCATGATGAAAACATTCATGATGAAATCATTGATGATGAAAACATTGATGATGAAAACATTGATGATGAAAACATTGATGATGAAAACATGCATGATGATAACACTGATGAGATAACACTGATGATTGTAACATTGATGATGATAACATTGATGATGATAACATTGATGATGATAACATTGGTGATGATAACATTGGTGATGATAACACTGATGATTGTAACATTGATGATGATAACATTGATGATGATAACATTGATGATGATAACATTGGTGATGATAACATTGGTGATGATAACATTGGTGATGATAAAATTGCTGATGATAACATTGGTGCTGATAGCATTGATAATTATAACAGTGATGATGATAGCATTGATGTTGATGATGGTGGTGGTGATGATGATGATGATGATGATGTGGATATCTTCTTGAAACCTTATAGGAAACCCTAATGACTGTATGGTTCATTGTTCCATGGGGCCGGGGGATCTTCTTGAAACCATATCAGAAACCGTAATGACTGCATGGTGAATTGTTCCATGGGGCCGGAGGATTTTGATATCTTCTTGAAACCCTATAAGAAACCCTAATGACTGTATGGTTAACTCCCTATGATATGTAGAAGTGACATGTTCTGGTTATATGATATGTAGAAGCAACATGTTCTGGTTGACACCATATATATATATACATATATATAGAACATAAAAGCATTGTCGCTGTTTGACATGGTACAGAATTCCCTGGTATTTACGCTATTCTGGGTCTGGGCAAACCTCGGGGTCTGTGTGTAATATTATATTTTACCTTTTTTTTTCCGTATGTCTTTCTCTGAAAATACCAAGACTTTTGGGGCACACATGGCGCCATGGCACCTCCAGGACATTCCGGCACCTCAGCGACCTTGCCACACCATCCAGTGCGGAGTACGGGGCTCCCAAGGGAACAAGGTGGCGCTCAGGAAGGTACCATGTAAGGGGGATGCTCAATATTAGGGGAATGGGCGTAGTATCCTGTATCCCAAAATAACTCCATCATACGTGTATGTGTGTGTAGTTGCTTCAACGCACAATTTCGATGTGTTTGCGGTTCATTTCATTTTGTGAGGATCTGAAGAACAAAAGAGGGGTGCAGGGTATTTACCGATTACCTTTTCATTCAAATTCTCATTTGTTTCATCAATCAACAGGGTCTATTTGTTCAATTTATCATTCTCATAGATTATCATCATCACTGATAATATACAGTAGTGAAATTTTACATGTTCTCACATTTTATGATGATTCCTTCTTCATATAAATGATCATTAGATCAATGATAATGAATGATAATGAATGATAATAGGTGGCTTGCTTTAGTTTGATTCAAGATCTAAACTCTAAGACTTATACATATATCACATTCCATACTTGGTGGCTCATCCCATTCGCTAAGTAGGTCATATCCCTAGCTGTAAGTTGGATAAATAGGGATTAATCAGGTTAATCCACTTATAAATCCAGCAGCTTGGGTTACAACCCACTTAATAACTGGCATGAACCAGATTTTTTCTCATCTTCCAAATTGATCCAAATTGGGGGTTTAGATACAGATATGAAACTTATAACACCAACATGTTCTATCCATCATCCATTTTCCATCAGGCTGCGGCGGCATTTCGATGATGCCCGGGGGCCCAGATTTTCAGCCGCGCCCGGCTTGGGCCTAGTGAAACGTCTGGAGTATTTAACTGCAATGAAAATAACGTTAACACAAATCATGGCAGAGCTTTGCAGTGACTATATCATATACATATATATATATATGTATAGTGTGTATATATATATGCATATGCACTTAATTGAAATGAATCAAAAGATTCAAAATATGACAGAATTGCAGTATGTGTTTTCCTTTTGGCATTGGCAAGACTTGGGGTACTGCAGTTATGCCCAGTCTCCTTGCCACTTTCCAGGCGCACCAATGGAAGCTGACGCGGGTCTTTGGTGACAAGTCCTGTGCTCAGTTTGCTCATTGGTCAGGGTGGACAGGAATTGGTACTATATGACCAAAATGGTCGATGAGGTATATAGCAAATGAATGCAAATGACAAAAAGATTCAGAACAGGTTTAAGTTACATGAAATTACAATGATGTTAGTGGGAGCTACTTTTCTATGTGTTTTGGGGTTGCTATACCGCAGACCCTCGATTTAACCAGAAAATCGGTGTTTTACCTAACAAGGTCTAACGGCATCTAATGGCAAATTTTCTCATGAACCCATAAACAACTTCAGTGTTAATACCGACTGATCAGGGGATGTTTACCCAAAGTGGGATTGTTTCACTGGTGCAAAACAGTTTGGGGATGTTTCGGGTAGAGATTTGTTTCCACTATATAGTGAAGACGTTGAAGACGTCAACCACGCCTGTCCAAATGTAGGCAATAATGAAAGAACTAAAGAGCTCATGTTTAGGTGAACAAATTGCAAGAGATTTGCCCCTGCATCGTTTGAGTAAATCTTTGAAGAGATTGAAGAGTTACAGGAGTACCGTGGCATGCTGACAGCAACCCATACTGGCAATTACCTCCTGCGTGTTGCACGTTGGACACTTTCTATGCACGTTTGCTGGTATATGTATATCTAATGTTTCTATTTGTGTATATATATATATGTGTGTGTTTCTACATCTATAAATCTACAACTACTTGAACAGAAATATATGGCTATGGATCAATACCTATTAATACCATTTTTAGTGGGATGAACATCCATTTACCAGCTATTTTGATGTTCACCAGGGGTACAAGGTTTTGACCCACTGCCATATAATAATAGAGCTACATGTGTTATACAGAGACGCGGCTAAAGCGAGCCACCAGGATGGTGGTGACTCCTCCATCTGCTGCACATGTGCGGGCACCGGGGGCGGTGTTGCTTCAGATTTCTGATATATATATATATACGATACATGATACCACAGTGAAATATCCACTAAGTTATATTATATATTATTATATATATATTGCTATCTATATATATATATTGCTATATGGTCTATTTGTTTGAACTGCTTATATTGTATATATATAATGTGCATTGTTTTGTCCTGCTTTCACAGAGATAGGGGAAACCATTTCAATTTGACCATAAATCAACTTTGCGGAATCCTGAGGGATTTTGATTTTTCAACATGTTTTATCGTATACTATCCAGGGCAGAGTACATGGGGTCACGATCTGCCAGATCGCCATTGAATGTGTTGATTGAACTCACAGCACAGGTACCAAACTAGAAGATGGGAATATGAATTGGGTCTGTGTGTTGAACACATGTTCTTCTCCATTTTATGTTCATTTCATGGGGAATTGTGATTTTATATTGAGGGATCTGTGGTATACACCATTTTTTGGACAAACCCATGTTCAACACTTTGAGCTGAGAGTTCTTGACATTCTGTTTGATTCCACGTGCGATTTGTTGCGGGTGGTGCAGGAGCCAAGGTCTCCGATTGGCAAATGTAAAGAAGAACAACTGCGACTGGTAAGGGACATCATGCCATAAAAAGTATGTGTTTGTTTGTTTTGCGGATTTATCAAAGGAAGTTTAGTTCGAAAACTTCCGAGTTACGGACTTACAGACGACTGTCCAGGGACAGTCTTGTCATCATGTCATCATCGATCATATTATCATCATGTCCAGGGGCAGTCCTGTCATCATGCCATGGTCATGTTAACACTATATTGAGCAAAAGCAGTTCGTAACAACGTAGTAAGCAAAAGGAGTTCGCGTGTGGGATCACTAGAGAAGAGTAAAAGGTCGGTACCTAGTGAACTCAAGGGTGAAAACACTCTCGGGCATGTTTTTTCGGTAATGTAGCTCCAGGGGTCTTTGTTTCCGCGGTAACAGGGCTCGATCTGGAAAAGTTGCCGACAAAAAGTGCACAGGACTGTGGCGAGAGCTCGATGTGCACTTCAAAATGTTTAAACACTGACGGGCGCGGAGCACTGTTGGAAGATGAGGTTGGCAAAGTGCACGATATGCACTGTAGACTGTAGCAAGAGCTCCGCTTTAGAAAAAAACGTAAAAAACTGAGGCGCTCGGAGCGGCCCCGGATTAGTGTGGTCGAGTCCCGCTGTTGACGCTGCGCGAACCTTGGTCGATTTGGCGCGACACTCCTGCTATGCGGGTTTGCAACCGCGGCTGTGACAAAATGCATTGGCACTGCGGTGCGCAGCAAAGCATGAGTGATTCTACGACGCTCCTGGTACGCGGGACGCGGCTAAACGCATTGTAACAGCTGTGCGAAAGGTAGTTCTTGACCATAGTGCTACTCTTGTGCTATGCGAGATTGCAGCTGAAGGTTGCTAAAGTAACAGCCGCGCAAAGAGAAGAATTGGGTTCAAGAAGCTACAGAAGAGCTAGCTGGGAGGCAACTCAGAGGTACCTCAGCGAAGAGGTCGCTCAGTGAAGAAGCAGCTCAACAAAGAAGAGTAGCTCACTCGTGCATCTATCCATCCATCCATTCAGTCGCTCACTGGTTGATTCAATGATTAGTTCATTCACCCATTGCTTGACAAATTCACTCTTCATTGATTCACTGATTCATTGTTTCATTGGTTCACTGATTCATTGCTTCATTGATTCACTGATCCATTGACTCATTGGTTCATCGATTATTTCACTGGTGGATTCATTGAGTCACTGCTTCATTGACTCACTGCCTCATTGATTCATTGGTTCACTGCGTTATATACCTATTCATTGCCTCACTGACTTACTGAATCATCGATTCATTGATTCATTGAACTCATATGAACTCATGGGTTCGTCAATTCATCGATTCATTGACTTCATGGATTAATTGATTCACTGGTTCATTGATTCATTGACTCCTCGACTCACTACTTCATCCTTTCATGGATTCATTGGTTCATCGACTCAATTCACATTCATTGGTTCACTGAATCATCGATTCGTTGATGCATCGGTGAATCATCGACTCACCAATTCACTCATTCATTGATTCACTGAATCAGCGATTCGTTGATGCATCGGTTCATTGGTTCATCGACTCACAAATTCACTCATTCATTGATTCATTGGTTCATGCTCTGCATGGATTTTTTCGTGTCATTTCATTCGCATATCAACCACCATTTGCTGATTCGTTGATGCGCCTCGCACCTTCAACCATTCATTGTTTCTGCATCGCAAACCTGTCCTATAGGCCATTCACTGCTCAATGCCCAAATCATTTTTTCGAAATTTCCGCTTCGGCATGGGCCGGGCACTATCTGCTATTAATGACAATGCTCATTCCATTGGATTTCAATTTTTGGAAGCTTGCTAAGCCGTCCCCTGATGGGATGTTTCCGAGGTTTTCGTCTCCTGCGCTGTTCTTGAAGGCATTTTCTTGTGCACCTCGTCCCAGGGCTATGGGTGAAGGATACCCTTTTTTCATCCTTTTGCTCATCTAAAAGGATGTAAAAAGGTAGATTGACGGACAAAATTTAGATTAATTTGCAAACATTATTCCGTATTTTTGTATGTTTTGGTATTTCCTTGGAGGGTTCTTGTGAAGACATTTTACCATACAAGTTTCTTATTCTTGCAGATGTTCCATGATGTGAGCCAGTTTGGTGTAGGAACTCGAGAACTTCAGCAGGACCAGGAAGGACTCTCAAGTACACAAACCTGGAAGTGGATGGAAGTGGAATATCCCCACATTTGAAAGAGGCATTTGCCATCCAGCTATGTTCGTGCCCTCCAAAGAAAAAAGTGATTTCAACAACACCCACTCTTGATGCCCGAGGCCACCCTTGAAGGTGTTTGAAACGTTTCTGAGGTGTCAACATTGGCACCTATTCTCCTCTGATTTTCGAAATGTTTATGCCACGGCCCCAGATCGCAAAATGTGGTGCCAAAAAAACAACCAGTATCAACCAATGGAATTTGGAAGACGTTGTCAAGTTTGAAGTATGTTTGATGCTATTCATGATTATCCCGTTTGACCACGAATGATTCTTTCAGACGTGGATGGGTAATCTAACCTTCGGATAACCAGAGCAAAAGTCGAGGTAGTCACTGGTCGGCCACAGATACCAAAATGTGTTTTATATATTTCAGATGCTGAGTTTCTACATGTTTGTTTTGTTTTGTTAAAGCCGAAAATTCAGGAAAATTCCACATTGGTCAGTCGTCATCGAAATTTTGAGGCCCTACCACTTGAAGTACACCGCGTCCCTCAGAACCCAGGGGGGCCCTGCCAAGGGGACGATTGGTGGTTGAAAGCAGCCCCATTCATGATGTAATATTTGTTCACCATAAAGGTGGAAAGGATTAATCCCAACGAAGACTTTTTGGGGGGTATCACAGGTTCCTTGTCGATCCATTGCTTGTTTTAACCGTAACAATATAATTTGGTGGCGACTCGTGTTTTTTTGGGGATTGTTCGGGTTCGCCTTGTATACAGTTGATGGATAAGACCCTTCTTGAATGGTTGGAGAACGTGTCAAAATGGAACGTGTTTAGACGCCTGGTGACTTCTACTTTGCCAAAATCAGCTACGACCTCAGCTACGACGTACGCAATGGTTCTATTTGTAAGTGAAATCATGTCCCAACTGGGTTTCACTATTTATCATACATTTGAAACACGTTGGAAAATAAGTCAACAGTGAACATACATGAACATACACTATACGGATGATTTGGGCAAACAAATATGAGTTCGTTTTAACGACCGGCCCAATATTTAATGGTTGTTCCATTATTTCTGCTGGGAATCCGTCTTTTGTATATACACATTGAGCAGGTAGAGTCGTATATCTTCGGCCCAACCAAACCATTTTGTGAAACACGGCACATGTTTCTCTAGCCAACAGGGCATTGCTATCCTTTCTTGTTTGGCTAAGTATAAGTCGAACACGGGTTTGTTGGAAATCGGTACCCAAAAAGAATCCTGTTGATTTTCCCATCATTAAAGATATGCATAATCAAAGTGATCATTTTGGGAGATGAAATCCTCAATTTTTGGAGAAATCCACATGTGTCAAGTTACTCAAATCACTGGACTTGCTCCTCAGGCTGGTCTTTGCATGGTGGGGCGGCACTTATCTCGGCTGGGCTGCTCGGGTAACCTCCCCACAGGGTCGGGATGGTACTTTGCTACCCTTTTTTGGGCATTATAGTGATAGAAAACTGCTACTCAGCAGCCAGTGCAGTGAGTTGATGGTTGAAAAATGTTAAAACGGCCCCTTGAATCAGGCCGCCTGGGGGCCAGGGACGACCTGTTTTGCACGGCCACGAGATTTCAATAATGCTTGGTGATTGGTGACATGAACGTTTTTGGGGAGCTAGTACAATGGTTGAATCCCCAAATTAGATAGCCACTCGCAAGCTCTCCGGATGAAAACATATATCATCATATATCCCCTCGCCCCAAGGTTTGAGATTATAGAAAACTAAACCGAAAGCCCGCAATCTGCCAGTTTCTGATGGTTATTTCATTTCTAACGACTTGTCATTGCGACGCCCGTTTGTAAACCTGAGGGTATTTTTCCTCTTTTGGATGTGCAGACCATAATGGCTCTTACTTCCAGGAACGGGGTACGATGAAAACAGGCCTGTGAATAAACATGAATAAACTACATATTGTTAACCCCGGATGAATAAATCCGCAGCCTGTTTAATGGGGAAGTACCATGGGGTAGCATTTTAGTAGCAGATGATCTTTTGACACGAGGCTTGAACGCAGCCCGCTTTGGGCCCTTGGTGGAAGGCGTCTCCCAGAGCCTTGTGGAATGTAGTGTATCTATTGTGATGTCATTTAAGAGGCTTGGATCATAAGAGGATCATAAGAAAGATTTGGAGGTTTCCTAAAATAGGGCTACCCCCAAATTCCCCAAATCATCCATTTATAGATGGATGTTCGATTATAAACCATCTTTCCACGGGACACCCCCATCCAGGAAATCCCCATTTATCATTGGTGAGTCAGCCTGGATTGCTACATCACCAGCCACTAGATGGACATTGTGAGGATCTTGGGGTGCGCGTTTTTTTTTTTCGGATCGTGGTTTGCGTACCAACAAACTCTCCAGGTTGTATGGATCGTGTATGAATATGAATGAATATGATATATTATTTATATATATATACAGTAGCTGTTCATTTTACATATATAGTAGACTATATAGTATGCAGTATATTTGAATATACTTGAAGTACATACACATCTATCATGCAACATCATGTAACTCAAATTTCAAGCAATAGTTTTTGGGATATGTCATAAATTATAGTTCAGGTTTCGACAAGTTGGGTTTCGGCGGTTAAACTGAAACAAAAACTCAGGTGGGACGAAACATCGGCCGCGGGATTCACTGGTTGGTAACTGGGTTGTGGAAGCCACTGTTCAGTTATACTACACGTACTAACCAGTTGATGAAATGGGTACATGGATTATGATAATATTGATAATCTAGCATGGCTATGGAAAATGGATGAAAATGGCCCATTTGTAGATGATTGAAGCCTTAATTGCATAGCTACCCTAGATTACCGGAGGGTACTCGTGAATCCCCCCATGTGTTGATAATTAAACCACCATTTTTGTTGGTTGAATCCCAATTTTATCCCATGTTTTGAAGGTTTTTTGCATGGAATCCCAATCATATTTTTCCCATGAAACCAAGTTTCCATATGTTTTCCATATTTTTCCCCTGAAACCATCATTTTTTCCGTAGATTTCCCATGAAATCACCATTTTAGGTCCCCATTTTAGGACTGCCAGGTCCTTGGATCTTCAGCCGCGCCCTGGCAGCTCCCGTGGGCGTCACCTTGGGGGTGCGGGAACCGGGCTGGATTCATGGGATTTACCCCAGATTTCGCCAAGATCAATGGTGAATGACATGGTGAATGGATCAAACACATTTGGGGATACTGTCAGATACTGTCAGATACTGTCAGACTGTCAAGTTCGTCGGATTGTATACAAATGTCCAAAAAAAAACACATCATTTTGTTATGAAACATCCCCTAAAATGGTCCCAACGAAGTAGAATTTGCCTACTAAAATCATGGTGTTCTGGGTGTGTAATATTGGGGGGGAGGGATTAATGTTGGTAAAACAATAGTAAACCATCCCCAATTTTATCATAAATGAGTGGTATAAAGCACAGAACTATGGGTGGTTATGTTTGTTTTCTAATAAGATTATAGTATTTACATAAGTTATATATATAATTATATATATACGTATTTATATATATATATACTAGCAACCCCCAAACAAGATAGAAGATGAGAGAAGTTGATAAAATCGGATGAGTTTCTTTTCAATCGTTTTAGGGTGTTACTCTAAATGTATATATTTATTGTATATATATATACATATTATGTGGATAAGTCGATATGTGGGAATATGAATATATGTATATATATACACATATTTAGTTGGTTATCACGTGGTCATAACTATACTATGTTACCCTCTGGTAAACTAACGTAACTATGGAAAATCACCATTTTTAATGGGTAAATCCACTTTTTTTAATGGCCATTTTCAATAGCTATGTTAGTTTACCAGAGGGTATATCTGGTTGATGGATTTGAATATGTGTTACTGTCCATCCTTGGATGATGATCCGAGCTACCAACCAGTTGAATATGCCGACTACTTCTGGAACAATTTGCCAATCGGCTAACGGCTAACTGTCTTTTAATGGGAAAACATATTTGTGATATGAGGAAACTATATCTATCGATATCTGTCGATATCTGTCGGTTGACTTGTTTCGATGGACAGATGAGGTATAAACCAGCTACTAAGCTGAGGTGAATGGTATTAATTTGATGCTATAAAATGCTACAAATGGAGGAATCCTGCATCCTGCTCGAGAGTATCTTTGCAGGTATCCAAGATATGTTGTATATGTAAATGAGGTCGCTGCTGAACATCCCAAACAAGAACATTGGAGGCGATTTTGAAATAAACATAGTTATGTGTCTAAGCATTCCGCTCAGACGGACACAAAATTACTGTAGTATACTGCTGTAGTCGGAATGGCTGAAAAAATCCAGTTTCTTTTCATCAAACATAGATACAGAACTTGTTCTGATTTGTTGCTCTTTTTGTTGATACACTGGCATGGAGAATGTTGCTACTGACGTGGGAAGATATCAGCAGCATTCTGTAGCATACACAACAGGAGTACAGTTGCTCAAAAAAGTCAAAACCAATGCGAGGGATGGCCGATTGAGGACTATGTGGAATGATGTAATGCAGTCAAACACCGATTCAAGATTAAACGGAAATGATGTGTCTCTTCTTGGTTGCTCTCTTTTGGTTCGTTGTGCCTAGGGATTATATAAAGGTGGTGTGTCCACAAATGGATTTCAGGATCTATCCCCATGGTATACTCAATCGATGTCAGAAATAAAGAGTGTTTGAAATTGAAAACGCTGGAAACCCAATGTAGCTCGATATGTTACTCAAATCTTAAGCTATTTCCTCGCCTAGAAGAGCAGGACGAACTGGGGAGTGCACGGAACTCATGGTGTTTGATAGCTAGTAGTTTGGGTCTTATTAAGTGGTTTATTTGAAAAATCAATCGTCCTGGTCAAAAAAAACATCCCTAGCATTCTTAGAGTTTTACTATCACCGAACACCCATCCCATCGAATCCCATAGAGGCTGCTGGTTTGGCGCTGGCAGATGGTGTAGCCGGAATGGGTCCATGGTCACTTGCCACAATGGAGGCAGACAAAGATAGGACATGACTGGGTCGTAAGTGTAGCCCAACCGCCAACAATACACTTTCCTTCAATCTCCATGTGCGCCACCAAAACATACCAAAACTATTTTCTTTTTGAATAGGCCCTAATTTTGATGGTTGATGATAAGTTTCCGGACATTTTATTGAAACGACCATTTGGGTCGAACGATCTCATAAGAAAATCCGGGGATGGGTCTGCGAAACTGAAGAGACCTTTTGGGGTGGACCCATACTTCATCGGTGGCTGTGTGTTGTTCTTTCGGCAAGGTATATTTCAAGTCATCGCAGTTGAAATCCAAAGCATTAGTCGGTATCAGTGGTAGGTAGCCATCATGACTCTTCAGCGGATGGCAGAGAGCGAGGGCTGTGGGGCATATGGAACTTTTAAGCTTGTATCAACATCACTTGACCTACTTGTTTTTGCGGTTGTGTATGGTGTGATTGAATGATGATTAAATATATATATATATACATATATATATGTAGGTAGGTAGGTAGGTAGATAGATAGATAGATAGCTAGCGATAGCTAGCAATAGCTAGCAATAGCTAGCAATAGCTAGCAATAGCACATAACATCGATTGAGGAAGTCCAGGTAACATTCAATTTGCAGTTCAAGGGCTCAGCGTGGCTATCTCACGCATGCAGCATCGAGGTCGTGTCAGGAGCTGCACATGTCCTAATAATAATAAATAATGATAATTATTATTAGCAATAATAATAATAATCATAGTAGCAATAATAATATATGTCAGTTACACGTCTAAGTCAGTCTACAAAAAATAATGATTCCTCCATATTTGTTGTAGCTAGCCCTTCAAGCCAGTCCTTCAGTCCTATTTCATTCCGCTCAAGCTGTCCTGGAAAGCCTGGAAACGACAACAGAGCACCAAACATGAGAAATGGCTTTGGCGTTTGGAAGATGATTATTATGATTATCAATATGGTTAGTGTTCATAAGTACATTCTTTTAATGGTTGAAATGGGATTCCTCATTCTCCGTCATGTTGGCATGCCCATTCTTAGCTGGGCTCGACTTCTTGGATTCCTTGGTACCCTCTGGTAATGTGTCACATTCCTATGCAGAGTCATCATTCAAATAAAAGCTAGTTCATAAATATTTACCTATACTGCATGTCTATATATATATGGTAAATTAGTTTATATTTGTCACCCTAGAATTATTGATAAATCATGAGCTAATTCATTGAACTAAATGAGCCATTTGTGCTGATGCAAACTGTAAAACTCACCATACGTAACATGGACAGAAACCCTGCCCTGGCCAAGGCCGAGCTATTGGCTCATGATCATTTGCTACTCAGGACGCCGATTGGGTGCTATATGTGCCCCAGGGTCCCTTCACATCTCTTTTTATTGGACTGATTATGTAGTTACACAGAAACTCACAGAGAATGACTAGTTGGAGGTGTCATTTTTGTTTCCCAACATTGAGATGATCCAATTGGCTCAACCACCAGAGGTCATTGGGCCAGAAGTCCTGATCCCAAAAACCAGAAAACAAGGCACTATGGTGTTTCTAAAGCTCAGTGACGGTGCACCGACTGGCGTTTATCAGCTATCCCTAAGAATCTGATTCTATTCTTGATCTGTTCGAAGCCTACTGAAATCAGGAGATTTTCACTGTAGATACAAGTAGGGGACACCACCTCACAATGGGTTTGATCGCTTTCAACAACAGCCCAGCGGTTAATTGACCATTACGTTGTGCGGACTACTAAAATGGTATACCCCCACCCAGATGCAACAAGGGATTTACGTGGATTACTTTCTTAGTCCGAGTCCACGTCGTTTGATGTATCTATAGATATAGAATTATAATGTTATATGTTATATTATATGTTATTTTATTTTATTATATAGTATTATATTATATTATATTGTATTTTATTGTATTATGTTATTTTCATATTTTATATTATATATTATATATTAGATATTAGATATTATATATACATATGTACTGCATGCCCATCTAACGCCCAATGTTGCCTACTTCCTAAGCATCCAGGGTCCTGACCCGATCTGGTGCGAGGCATGTCGGCCTTTGATGTTGCATTGGCTCGTCGGAAGTTGTTGCCGTCGGGCGGCCTGGGTGGTCCAGCCGCGAATCAAACGGTGGTGGTATCACCAGGATTCACCAGGGGCATAGACCTGAAAAGACCTGGCTATTCTATGCTATTCTTAAGTGTTTGAACCGTGTCCAAGTGAAATCATCTTGAGTGAATGGAATAGGGTACTCATGTTCACTCCGCTTTCTGGACATTTTAGGCATGACAAAGAGAGGAACCTACTTCTAGTTTGTTGGTCCGCAAGATAGATCCACACTGCCCAGCAAAAGTTGGATTTTCTGGAGTCGTGATTCATAGCATGCCCCATAAGAATCAAACTTCATCAAACTTCACTTAGGGTTTCGAGTTTGAGAAGTGACATCATACGCCCCTGACCAGATTTGCCCCAACAGCTTCGCATAGCTTCTCTGAGGCCCTGGTTGCTGAAGTGGAAATTGGGTGTGGCAACCCAGGGGCCAGCTGGTCGTCCGCGGGATCCGCAGATGGCAGGCAATCAGCATTGGATGCAGCGCAATGCAGCGCGCAGAGATTTCCAGAGTTTTTGTTGGGCTCGGATTTACATGAATTTTCCCCACATGTTTTTGTTGTTAAGGGAAGTGGAGGGATGCTAAAAACCACGTGACCCAAGAAGCCACGGCTTTGTAAAACGGCCAGGAATCAGCGGATTGATCGTGCTCTCCTTGCTCTTCGGCGCACGGAAGCCCAGGGAAAACCAACTGATGAAATCATGATAAATCATGGCTTTCGTCCAGAAATACGGCTGGTATTCCCACATAGCCATGAAATTAGGTTGAAGGGTAAAGATGATGATTCACCATGGTTGAGCCACAGATTCTGGCTCAAATTCCTCTGGTTTTATCTGGTTTTAACATCAGTGATGCAGAACGACAGCATCATTTTTGGAGATCAGACAGTTTCAGTCAACAAATTGCTGAAAGCAATTGAACCTCAATTCCAAAAATTGCGTCAACATCATCCACCGCTCAGAAGACATCCACAATCAAGTTTTGCTCACTGCTCGGCAGTGCCGCAGCAACGCCAAGCTGTCTACGTAGGCACGATTCTCACGGATGCTGCAGATAACAAGAAGGGAATTCAGAACGGCTTGGCACTTGCAAATAAAACCTATGTTCAATTAAAATTGTTCTGGGACAAAGCCAATACAAATACAAATATGTGGAAACTACGAGCCTTCAATTCAGTTATAAATTCAAAATGTTTAATTTGGGCTCGAAACACTCCAGCTGACCCACGGAGAAATGAACAAGCTAGATGCAGGTAGATGCTGTTCTAATGAACTGCGTCCGCGAATTCCCCAGTTTTTTGTCGACAGAAGTCAGACGAACCAAGTAGGAAGAGATGAAGCTCAACAATAAGTATAATGTAGATCATGTGGATATGTCAAAATTGTCCGAATCGTGGAAATTTCAACTGTTTGGACAGATGTTCAGAGCGGATCACACTGACCCACTGCGCCTTAAATACCCTACGTTCCAAGCGCAGGATGAAGCCCCCAGGTCCCGGGTCCGATCAGCTGAGGTGTTGAAGGGCAGATATTTGGAGAAGAACGCCACGAAACTGATCTTAGAAGCTGAGTGAAGCTGATGCGCTGATCCCAAAGAGATTGAGCCGATCACCGGAGCAAAGATGAGCTATAATGTCAACCCCGGATTAATAAACCATGGTTTATTAATTAGGGGGGTACTCCTCCAATAGTCATAATCTAATACTTAAATGGTACCCTCCCAATTAAACAGCCCAGGGGTTTATTAATCCAGGGTCGACATTACGACGATTGCATGGGATGGTCGAATTTGTACAATATGGGTGATGTTTGAGGTGTAGATGGTTCCATGATCATATATAATCATATGTATATATATATGTATATGTATTATTATATAAAGAGATGACCTAGGGTGGAGCATAGTGAGCAGAGTCTGCCACACAAGATCTCACGCCAAATGGAGTTCCGGTCGTATCCCTTGAACCTGAGATTTGCTATGTGGGTACCGCAGCGGGCTCAAACTTGATATGGCCCAGGGAAAACCCTGAGTAGAAATGGGTAGATTCAACAAATCAGGTTTCGATTTCTGTTGGGACTGCAGCACCTGTGGTTTACTCTTGCCTCTCTCGGCGTTGTTCGCAGACATGAAGAAATGACAAAATCGAAGGTTAAAAGTAGGCTAATCATCATGTGGGTGTTCACATAGCACTGCAGCCAATGACAACTCTCGCAAGCACATTAGCAGCTCCCACCTTCACACTTGGTGCAATGAACCAAACCCTCCCAGATGCCAGAATCGGTTTCAACAAACGGGATCATAATCTTCCAAGCCGTGCCCTTTGACAATGGGAGTTCTCAGCAACCTTTCCGAGGCGGGCTCGGCACCATTATGAATTATCCAGTGTGGGTAAATGGATTGTTTACTGCCAAACAAGCACATGTTTTACTATGCTTTAATATGTTTTCATATGTTGTATGGGTCTATTGATACCCCATTCTTGCCCCAGAACCAATTCTTGCTATGGACGTCCGACAGTGGCATAGGTTTTGTGTCAGTTGGCTATATTATATTTCTTTACTAGAGTATAGCTGCTGAGATGGAAGGGTAGGGTGGACCGGTCAATTTTGAGTCTTCTTGATCATTGATCGAGCAATACTTACGTAATATGTATCAGAATCACTATATAAGAATGGGTTTCCTTTTTTTCTGAAGAGTATTTGGGTGTGTCTGAAGATTTGGTACAGACAGAAGACGACCGTTTTTATTTAGAGGTTCTGATTATTATACACCATTGGATTTTATGATATGTTCCCAACATTTTTAGACAAGTCCGCTTGAGGTTACCCTAAGGTTCTGAAAAAAAGAACATTCAGATGTACTATCAGGTAATTTGTTACATGGCTATGAAAAATTGCCCTTGTTGTAGGGACATTTTTCAATTAAATGGGCCATGAGTTCCATGGCTAGAAGGTAGGATATAAGTGGAGTTGGTAAACCAATCATAATCCATCTACACGTTCAAACCAAAGTGTTGATACACACTTGTCAGAGCCATCATCTACTTATCTGATTCTGATTATCCAACTTAAATCCAACTTCCAATTGTCATAACTGATTTATCCAATTGTCTGGGCAAAATTGAGTGACCTCACTGTGACCTCACAGGAATCATGATTAGGATTTGGGAATCATCCCCAAATGGCCGCGAGTTTCAGCTTAGTGAAATATTACAATTTACTGTTCATCAATTTACCCAGATGATACATGATAATACAATAATCTTTGTTAGTCCATGACAAGGCTTGGATAAACAAAGGTCGGGTGACTTGCAACGGTCCAGGACGCGAACCAGTTCTTCTCAGGCCTGGACGGTGACCAACGGCTATGCCTTGGTGATTGGCGAAAACTGACTGATGTTTGGGCTAGAAATGTAGGAGCATTAGTAATAGAAAGTCATAGTATATGCATGCCACCTAGAAAATGGATGAGAATAGTTGGTATTAGTTTGTTTCGTTATGTGTTGTTTTTGAATGTTTTTGATTTACCGGGCTATCATTCTGAATGTGAAGTCGGAAATAACATTTCAGTTGGTTTAGGTTTATGCCCAGACAATGAAGCATGTAGATATCTAGGGGGAACTCGCAACATCACTTCAGGGGGATGCAAGTGTTTTCAACATGGTTCAATACCCTCTTGAGACAAATGTCGCAGCAAGAGTTGGATCTGGGCCTTGTATATAAAGAAGGAATTCTTGTTTAGTAGTGGATCCTTTGATTTTTGAGTCCCGTGAAAAAGATGTTATCATACGTAGCCATACAGGTTATATCAAGTTATATCCCAACACGGTGGGTAGCGTCTCCTGGCAGGCCTTGGGCATCACAAACACCTGACCCCGCAGGCGAGGGCTGGTGAAACAGAATAAACGATGGCAGGTCTGCTGTGGAAATCGATCGTTATCTTTACTATTTAATTTGAGGTGTTTCTTCTGGAAATGGATAAAATGATTTGCTGGAGTGTTTTAGTGGATTGCCCATCCGATCATTCTAGCGGACAAGGACCTGACGTATAGAAAACGGAACATTGGTGGACTCAAAGAGCTATCTATGTATGGGAACATTTAGGCCTATTACTTCCAAGGTGTCATGAGGATACAAGATGGAACTCCCAGAATCTGATATATAATTAGTTTAAGGGAAAATCTGGAGGAAACCCCTGCATACGAAAGCTGTCAAATGGTGAGATCATTTGCTTCCATGGCCTACCGCACGTGTGTGTCTTGGAGAAATCCTCAAGTTTGTTGCTAGTTAAGTCATGTATTTTTTATTGATATTGCTGCTTAGACCCCCAATTGGTCAAGTAAATTCCCATCTTGACAGGTTCAACCCCAATGGTTCCCAGCAACCCGCCTTGCTTTCTGAGTTTAGGCCGGAGCTACATCCTTTGAAGAAGACATCCCCAAATGTCCGGAAAACCCAGGTCTGGAAAGAGCTGTGGCTCAGGTCCTCTTGCCATGGCCTTTTTCCTAATATGGCCTGATCGCAAAGTTGGTTGCTATATTTTTGTGTACCATGGTCAAAAGATGTCAAAAGTTTGATTGTTTGGGGATGATCATCAATCCATTCATAGGCAAATACCCATTCTGAGGATTCCTGTTATAGGACGACACTAAGACGTTACATCCGACTCTCACCTGACCCCAGCTCTTCAACAACCCCCAGCAATGGATGGTTCAAGGATATGATCAAAGTTGGTGCTCCCCAATGTCTAATCAATGTGCACGAGAGAAAACATGAAACAACTACAAGTTAAGACAAATCACGTTATTTTTTTATTTCACCACTATATTTGATCTCATCATGGAGTCAATGATGTTCCATGAAGTTATATAAGCCTGCGATGAGCCCTGAAGGTGAGTGGGTCAGTGGGTCATTTTACTTCTTTACATCAGTTACGAACTTATAGAGTGGGTCAAATTCACGAACTTCTTGAAGCGGGTCAACTGTTTTTTCCCACTTTTCAAAGGAATATGCTGGGCAGTTCCCCATGGATTCCACCAAGGTTTCAATCGTCAGGGCCAGGCGAGGACAGAAGGGATGTTCTATTGCCACGTTTGGAGGCTATGAGGGTATGATAGACCACTAAGATGTCAGCATTTCCCTATGATTTTGAGACAAAACCATTTCTTGTTCCATGAAAATTCGAATAGCACACTTCTCAGTCCTATGGTTGATGCCAGAGACCATCAGAGACCCACAGGGAGCAAGGGAAATGCCGTTTCGTCGTTTCACTGGTGGCTGGGGATAATCCATAACGACCTTAAAGGACCTGAGGAGATGGACAGCCTCAAGGAACGATCAAGCATGGAATTTTTTCAGGCCTATCGGCCTATCACATCCTATCACCGTTTCTTGCCTCACAGGTGAATGATACACACATGCAGGTGCATTACATACATGTTCTTTTGAAAGGATGTGGGATAAAACGTAATTGACCATCAATAATATCGGTAGCTTATCCACCTCATCCCACGTAGAAAACCAACCCCAGACACCACAAATGAGGGATGTCTTATTCAAGGGCGCCACTGTCAGGTGTGTAACATGTCGGTGTTGCCGATGAACAAAGAGAAAGAAGCACTTCTCGATAAGTTCTGACACTCAGCAGAGGCAGAATGGTTGGGTGGTCTCAAATATCTTGAAACTACTATCTTGATGGTGACACTTTCTCCAAGTGGCCGATAGTTTGAACATGCTTGAACGAGTTCAAACCACCCAATAAATATTTATTGATGATCAGCATATTTGACTAGCATTCTCAGATGGATTGCAAGATGTTGAAAGCATTAGCCGGAAAAGCAAGTGGGACTAAAAGATACTAAAAGCATGAATGTGAAAAACTTACCCAATAAATCCCAATAATAAATTGATCGTCCTCAATTTCACCAAAAATTGGTGATAGAAACCTTTTGCACCAATGGCTGACTCGTAAAATCCGGGTCGATCCCAAAATGTGGTGTTTCAACATGGACAAAAACAGATGTTGGTTATCTTTAGTAAAATTTAGTATTATATTATATACAGTCTCTATGTGTATATATATATACATATATATATTTAACAGTTAACATCCATAAAACATCCATAAACATCCGATTTCTATGTTTAAGCTACGCTGTCGTCAGCGTAAAATGCCTCGGTGCGAAATGGACAATCTCCGATGAAGATGCACCTGGTTGGAGTGAAGGACCGGGCGGCCAGGAGTGCCAGTCATGAAAAGGCTGTAAATGTAAATATTCCAGCACATTACACCCAAATGACAAGAGAATATGGAACTAGCGACATTCTATATTAGTCTATATTGCAACATTCTATATTATATATATATACATATACACTTCCGATAATTACATGGAGCATATGGGAATGGTTCTCTTTCTACAAGATTCTCATTTGTTCAGCTTAGCCCGTCCAAGGCGAATGGAGCGACTCCAGGCGGATATGCAGCTGCGACCGAAGATGTCCCACGGCGGTTTTTTCGGGGCAGGTACAAGGGGAGGCCCACGATCGCCAGAGGTTGACGCAAAGAACTTGGTGAATTCTTTGGTGATTTGAATAGATGTAACATGATATAACTATAGTGAATTATAGTGATAACCAATTTTTATAACTTGTTTATGATGTTTATGGTAGATATAACATGATACAACTATAGTGAATAGGGTGAAACTAAACCATGGAACAGAACTAGGGGGCCCCACACTTTACTTGCTGGTAACATACGGTAAACATGGGTAGATAAAGTGTACACGGGTTACATTATTGCCACCCTAACAAACATAGATGCGGAAAACCTATATTTTCCACGAGGAAATGAGCAACAATTCATTGATGTTGAGTTTCCAGTGTTGCACAATATTGCATATCTATACTAATACTAACTTGATGATATTTCATGGCATTTTCCCGATTCCCATGATTTTCCATGAACGCCCCAACATCTACATCCGGCTTGACGCCCGAGGTTCCTTGGGAGCCAAGATGTCGGAAGCCCAGTCAGGTGGCATCCTGGTGATCCATCCAGTTATGTTGGGATTGTTGGGGTTTTGTTTAACATATTTGGATGGATTATAATGTAGATGATCCATACATATATCTGTAGTATATATATATACATATACGTATATATATATATATATGTGTATATGTGTATATATGTGTATATATATATTTATGTATATATATATGTGTGTATATATATATATATATATATTTATGTATATATATATGTGTGTGTAAATATGTAATATACGATTATATATATATGTACGATAAGTAGATAATATATTTTCCATCGAATTAATTATATAGGTTGATTGGTTGGGGATGGACATATTTGATATCCATTGGGTAGACCTTGAGAATTGAGGTCTCCAATCGAAATGTGAGTTTTGTTTCACAGTGCGGGAGTTGTCTCGAACTCAAGGCGAAGGAAACCCCAGATCTGAGAGTATTACAGGTACTTCCAGCACGGTGTGCGGCTGCACCCCAATTATCCCCTTGTGGTACATCCAACTTCTTGCAGGCCGGAAAAGGGTGAGCATGAAATGAAGCAAGACCATGGTGACAATAGGTCAATAGGAATCAACAGCAATCAATACATAGCCAACTCTCTGATTCATGTCGATGTTTGCTTTGATCCTTTGCAGTTCTAATATCCTTGGCAATCTGTCCTCCCATCAACACACATCATGAATGTTTGGTGGCACTCCGGGCCCTTACAAAGGTCCCTGTGCTGTTCGTTTATCACCCTAGCAGGTGATTTTACAATGCCTGGGCTTGGCCACTTTTCTGATTGTCATTTCTCATGTGGTAAATTCAATCATGAAATATCGTCAACCATCCCCAATTTTCACAGGCACGGATGGTATGAACATCTGTAAACATCTGTAAACATCTATAGTCTATAGACATGTATAAGAATGTATATATATATATATGTATATATGTATATATATATATTACTGTAAATATATATATATATGTCATAAACATGTAATTTACCATCTCAACTTGGAGATTTTGTGCTTCGAGGTCACCAGCCAGATGGATCAGGATCGCCGGGTTGAAGTGATTTTAAAGGGATTGGGTATTGTTGATTAATGAATTTTAATTTTAATTGCTTAATCTGAATGATTGTTGAACTCTTAATCTGTGAATGAGTTTTGAAGTCGGATCTTTTTCAAAAGAATGGATCCATGGACCTGAAAATTGAAACATATTGGTGATTCAAAATGGAATGTTTCATTGGCAGCGTCAGTGAACAAAGGGTAATGCAGTTATATGCAGTTATCATATGTGAAAATATTCATCTGTATTCAGTAGTAGCAAATGCATGTTTTGTGGATTGTTTGCAGACTCCAGGGCGGTGCTTCTGCGATTGTTTTTGCTGTTATTAGGGCCCTTTCTGAAACATTCCAATTGGTACAAGGGCTTGTTGGACCAATCCTGAGATGAGGAAGTCTTAGGGCTTGAAGCATCAGAAAAGTGAAACATCGATAGATAGTTTAGTATGTTTTTTGCTGAGAATGTTTACTAACCAGCTAAAGGTCTAATTTTTAGCAGGGTATCCGGAAACCCTTCGCCCCGTTTAACACGTTTGCATGGTGGGATAGCCGGTTGACGTTAAGGCGATGTGGATGGCTAGCACATGCTAGCACTGAGTTGGAAGCCTTGAAGTTTTCCTCCAAAATACCTTGGCATCCCTTGGTGTGTCAAACCCCCAGTACCTTGGTCGCATCAAAATAGCCAGTAGATAGTTACAGATGTTTGTCCCCCTATTCTATGGTCCCATGGTCCCATATTTGACCCATACGGATACCATACGGATACCCATAGCTCGTAAATTCTTACTTGTTCCGCCTTAGTGTAAATCATACATTTGATCATTTTGTAATATCTTGTATATCTGTTGATCAGTACATATTTAACACAGTTTAATGATGGTTCTAGAAGATACGAGTACTATACATATGAGTCACGGTCAAAATGGTTGAAGACCAGTGTAGTATTCCGGAAGCACTTTTTAGAAGAGATGTGCACGAAACACTGGAAAGCGATATGCCGCCCCAAAAAAAAACGATAACCAATAATAGCAACTACTGAGATGCAAAGGATTTTTGACGGGAGCTCATATGTATATTATAAATATATTATATATTATATATATATATATATGTATATTATATATATATGTATATTATATGTGTATATATATACATATGTATATTATATATATATGTATATTATATGTATGCATCTGTAGTTGAGGCTATCAGTAGATATCAGTAGTATGTACCCTCCGTCAAAGGTGGCTAGCCATCCGTGGCCTAAACGGATCCTCCAGGCCAATGAGATGTCGAAGCAGGAATTGAAGAATATGACCGAGAAGGTCGAGGCGACTGCGATGGGGATAGCATGGAGATTGAAACATGAGGAATTAAGATTATCTAAACTGATTTAACAATTTAACAAACCAAAACAGGTAGTTATAGAATTAGCTAACAAGTACTGGGATATATATGATGTGATTTAATGAGATTTAATCAATTACCCATTCAGCAGTTGAATAGCTGATTGGGGATGTGGGTCCATGACTGGTCTAGGAATGGGTGTCTGGAACCAACATGGGTTCTAGTGATGGGACTAAGAGGTATAGAGTGGGGATTAATGGATGTTAACGGACATTGTGTAGCTAATTGGGATACATAACATTAATTAAGATTATATAAACAATAATTTGACAATGGGCGTGTCTAAAATGGCGCTTTTTCCCAGGCACTGACGGGCTTGAAAGGAGCATATCCATGTCCAACTCTAGTTGAAATAGGTGGCTGCCGGTATGGACTCTCATTGCTCAATGAAGATCATAATAACCAGAGCGCAGGCAATATGGTCACTGGCGGATTTTCCCAAGATTGAAGCAATTGAATGGACTATTACTGAAAACCTTCTAGGGTGTGTATACTTGATTATACTTGTATGTACATATCACTACGTATCTACATTGGGTGGTAAAACTGTGGTTTCCAGAGGATTCAATTCACTCCATGGATAAATAAAGAAGTACTACATACTATATATATATATACACACACACTGTGTACATGCATGCATGCATGCATGCATACATACATTTGTATATGTATATATATATATACATGATATCTCAACAGATAGCGGCTAAACTTTGTCATCTTTCCCGATCACCAGCGAGGTCTACGAACGAGCCCACCTGGACCGGGCGACATGGTGACAGGGAGCCTTGCCCTTGGAAAGCTGGAAAGCTCTTAGACCAAAACTGGGAGTCAGGTGGATGGTCCTTGGTATAACCAGCGAACACTTGGGATGTCGCAAGTTGAGCCCCAAATCCAGTCACATTACCCAAACAGTCTCGACCAATGCAGGACTTTGTGAAAGCATACCTGGCCTACAAGAAAGAGTTGATGAACTGGCAGTCTGCTGCATTCTTAGTCACGTGAACGGGCCTTCGGGGGGCATCTATATCAAAATAATCAAAATGGTGAATCTGTCAGAACCACTACTATTTTTGGAATGGTTTATATTTCACCTTCAACTGTAAATTGTGGAATGCTTCAATTATGACATGAATGGAACCTGCCGGTACTGTGGGTAATTATAGATGTTCGAGATTTGCTTTGAGATTGGCCCTTTGCTAAAATGTCGGAAGCCCCCGAAACTGATGGTTCAGTCATCTAAATGGTTACATTACATACATGCATGCATGCATCCATATATTCGTTCATCCATCCATACACGTAATCATGCATGCAGTATCCCTGTTTTTTTGGTTTATTGGAAATGGAAATCACCCTTTCTGTAAACATATCATTGTGAGGAGCCCCCCCAGCAAAGAAAAAATATATATGCACACTGCAACACATGGAGGTTTCCTATGGAGGTTTCCTAAAATGGTGGTACCCCTAAATCATCCATTTTAATAGGATTTTCATGCATTTTCCATTATAAACCAACCACTTTGAGGATCTCCCATTTATGGAAACCCACAATCAACCATATATCATATATCCCCATATGTTGTAACTTTTCTCAGGGCGTTCGTGGCCTTGAAGATGACTATGCCTTGCAGGGGAAACTCAGGGCTCGCTGGGAAATCCCCGAACAAAATATGGATGTTGAATATGGTTTTTCCTGAGAAAATGATCTGTTAAACATTGATCACTGGAGGATAAACTTGGTAGTTCCCAACAGCACTGACTATTAGGTTTTTTGTGGTGTCTGGGGGTGGGAAATGTGTGCAATGTAAATGGTGATTTTCTTTTTTGCTCAAAAAAAACATACTGTCTAGAAAACGCATATGGATTTGTTTTGAATTCAATTAGGGTACTTCATCATGTTTACCATGTTTATATGGGTTTGCCTGAAAAGTGGGTACCTCCAAACTTCATGATCAAGAACTATGTTACCTACCAAAATGACCATATGGGTATACCCCATCTTCAGGCACAGAGTTAGTTCACCGACATCCAGGATGTACCGGGTATAGCAGGGTCCTCTGCGCACGTTGGGCACAACACGGCATCTCTTTTAGGATGTTTAAAGAAACATGAAGATAACGTTAAAGTTATACCAAATACATCCAAATACACCGTATAGTATAGACATATAATAATATATCAAATATGTATATAGAGAGAGAGAGAGGATGACGATGACAATTCTGATGATAATTAATTATGACAATTATTGTCATATTATATATCATTTTATGTTTTATAATCTAGTTTATGATTCTGGTAGTTATGCCAAGCATTGGCTGCTGTTTAGCGATATATGCCCCTTGGTCTTAAATTTCACCCCACATCTTATTCCTATTGATTCAGTGTCTTGCATTGTTGCCCACAGCCCATTCCAACCCACATCCATCCATGCATGGAATGATTGCATACCTTTGGCTGGTTTGTCGGCAGATATACAAGGCTTTGGATAGAGTCGGGGTAAAGATACATCGTTTGGTGGTAAATAAATTGTACTAAATCTACTGTATAATGTTGTGGACAGATTGTAATAGGTAGATAGTAGATATACATTTGTTGTGAGTAAACTAAACATGGATAGACATGGATATACATGGATGATTTGGGTAAAGGTGTGAAGAAAGCCAGTTGAGTTTTAAGGCACTGTCGACCGTTTCACGACGTGACCATGGACTGCGAGAGGCTGCTTCCCGGGTCGGTTTTGTTCTGTTGAGTGGTGGAAAGCGGTGACCCGATTTTGGTTTGAGTCAAATACTTAACCATGATAAATGTGTAGGTCCATTGGCAATCCAAGTTCATCACTACCCAGGGACCTAGATTCTCAGAAATGTCTCTGATCATCAATATGTTACGGGATTGTTGTCGGATGACTATTGCAACTCATCTCAATGTTTCCGCTTCGGATGTGATCGTTTTACCCTGGCCTTGTCACCTGACACCCAATAGATTCAATAGATGCCGTCGCGCAGTTCTTCTCGGTCGACTGTGTGAAAAAACTTGTTGTTCATCCATAAATTGCAAAATTTGCCAAGGCAAACTGGTCGCCAAGTCCCTAACTTTACCTCAGCTGGATTCCAAAAGATCATGGTAGTAACCAATGTCCGTGTTTGCGAGTATGAGGCCTTGACCGAAGGCACCGGGTTGGTACTACTTGTAATGCATCATAATACCCAAGCAGCTTACACAGACAGTTCTTGATGTCGGATCCTAAACATGTCCGAATGAAATGGTGTGGCTGAAACACTGTATTTTGTGTCGATAAAGCGACGGATGTGAGTAGTTATAAGTTCAACATAGGTACATTGCAGGTCAGCACACAAGCACTACAATGTTAGTTTTAAGTTACTACTATTGGTCGGTTGTCAAGCATCTCCAGTCACATCTCCATGGGTGCCAAAGCTCACTGATATCAGTCCGTTGAACAATATTGTTATTTTTTTAATATTGTTTTGTTGTTGTCCCTAACATGCATGTGCTTAATACATCTACGAATATTATATATATACATATTTATGTATTTATTTATTTATTTAAACTTAAACACGTTCATTAATGTAAATTGTTTGTATGTATGTAATGTAATGTAATGTAATGTAATGTAATGAATGAACGTAATGTAACGTAACGTAACGTAACGTAATGTAATGTAATGTATGTATGTATGTGCGCAAGATACATGAATGTATACTGTAGATACACTTTTCTGAATGTTAATGTTTAGATAAACAGGCAATCTATACAGAGTTACGTTATATTTACTGCAAATATATTTCAGACATGCTTTACATGCACGTATCATATGGTAGTCATTCTGAAACCCATGTGCATTTTTTTTGTATCCGAGTATGGACACGTGATTAAACATGTTCCCCATAACCCCCTGGTTCGCCCACACTCAAACAACACATCCAAAGAATATGATATACGTATCACCAGAGGATGAATGAAAACACTGGCTATACGCAGTGATTTTGACTTTAAGTTTTCAGGATTTAGGGTTTTAGTTTAGGGTTTAAGTTTTAGGGTTTTGGTGTTTGTTGTTTTGGAAAGTAAAAAACTTAAACCCTGCGCAGGGATTTGAGCATGTCAAAGGATATGCGGGATTGGCCGCGGGCGGACCTAGGGGTTGCAGCGAACATGTTTATCTTAGTCCTCAATGGCTATGAAATGTTGAGTAAATTGTACATCCATATACATCCATCATGTTTCCTAGATTTCTGCAAAGACGAAACCCAAAACCGCATTTGTCGAGTGGATGGTGAAAGGAGGCTAAAGGGCGCGAAAGCATGGCGAAACGGCAATGTGCAGGAACCAGTCCTTTGAACAACCGACAATATGTATACATATACATATACATATACATATGCATTTACATACATATATATATATACATATATAAATATATTATATTTACATATATATATATATACATTTATCCCTATGGACCCAAACACCTCCTGAGAAAAAAGTTAACTCCCCAAATCATACATCAATCACTTCCTATGAAGGTACTTGGATCCACATGGTATATATATATATAGATAGATAGATAGATAGACATCTATATGAAGGTTATGTTGTGCTATCTTATGTTATGCTATGTACGGCAGAAACCATCCCGGTTGCCCAGGAAGTGGCGTTCTGCCATGCGGATGTGGGCGGCGCGTGAGCCCCTCCCTGTAACTTGGCAGCGAGAACCAATCATTTTGTGTCGATTAAATTGGGATAGTTTATGGATGTTCATGGGATAAATGAGGATAAATGGCCAGAACCATGTTGCCCTCTGGTAATTTAGCATAGCTATGGAAAATGGCCCGTTAACTAGGAAACATGGTGATTGTCATGGATTTTCCATAGCTATATTAGATTATCAGAGGGTATCGTGTGTTTTTACTATGGACTATAAATGTGGTTTCCTAGAAAACCAACCTTTTGAATTCAGATTCAATTGGTATTGTACGCATTTGGCGTCGTCCAAACATGGGTATACCCCCCAAAGTTCCAATTTGAATGGGGTAAATGGATGAACACAAAACAAGATGATAAAGCATGGGGTTTGGAGTAGCGTACTTAGGGTACAAACAAATATTGTGATTGGACAACAACTCCATTCATACTGTTTGGGAATGTGGCAGCTTCTCATGAATGATTGTTAAAAATAAATGCTGATAGAACCCGCCAAAAAGTGGAGAAGAGATAACAAGCCTTTGAATTCACGATGCTCGTCAACCAGAACTATATTATACCAGTAGTACCGCACAAGGCGGTGGCGGAAGTTTCAATGATAGAAAACTATAGGAGAGGTTGGTTGTTGTGAAGCACGGATGGCAAAGCGAATCCACTGATGGACCGAAAGGTGGTTGGAGTTGTATTTTTTGAGTGGTTGCAATGATTGCAGTGGTCACCTCACCACAACTGCTGGGTGTAGTGTCGTGTAGTGTGATGTATGCAGCTGTAGTTGCAGTTGTAGTGTAGTGTAGTGCAGCGTAATGTAGTTGCAGCTGTAGTTGTAGTTGTGGTGTAGTGCAGTGTAATGTAGTTGCAGTTGTAGCTGTAGTTGTAGTGAAATGTATGTTAATAAGTGTAGCGTAGTGTTGTGTAATGTAGTGTAGTTGTACTTGTAGTTGTAGCTGCGCTGGTGGTGGTGGTGGTGGTCGTAGTAGTAGTAGTAGCAGTAGTAGTAGCAGTAGCAGTAGCAGTAGCAGTAGCAGTAGAAGAAGTAGCAGTAGCAGTAGCAGTAGAAGAAGTAGCAGGAGTAATAGTAGAAGTTGTTGTAGTTGTAGTTGTAGTTGCAGTTGTAGTGTAATTGGTGTAGTGTAATTGGTGTAGTGCAATGTAGCGTAGTATATTTGCATTTGTAGTTGTAGTTGTAGTTTAGTGTTGTGGTAGTTGTAGTTACTCTATCTACCTATCTATCTATCTATCTGTCTATCTATCTATCTTTCTATCTTTCTATCTTTCTATCTATCTATCTTTCTATCTTTCTATCTATCTATCTATCTGTCTACCTGTAACCTTGAAAACGAACCTATTCTGCGTGACTTTCTCAAGTTTTGACCTTGGCAACATCAAAAACGCAGCAATGCTGCGAGACTTCCTCAAGTTTTGAACGTGGCAACGTCAAAAACAAAGCAATTCTGCGAGACTTCCTCATTTTTCTAATTTGACAACATCAAAAACGAAGCAATTCTGCAAGACTTCCTTCAAAAATTGAAAGTTGAGTGCAGAGCTGACGGCCTCGTACCAATGCGTTTTGCGATTTTCCATTCCATCCCTCTAAAGTACTGCGCCTGCCACAAAAGGTGAAGCCAGGTCATACGAAGTGCTGCACCTGTCACGCACAATCATCTTAGCAAACCCGAAGATCTCATGCTCCAAAATGAAACCCTTCTCAGGAAATCTCCGCCCTGATCTCCTAACACATCTAATTGATGTGTCTCTTGTACTGCGCCTGCCACGCGAAATGCATCTTTGCATATCTTTGCAGATCCTCTTCAAATGTCCCACGCCTGCCATCGTTTTTGAAAATGCCAGAAAACCCTCACGTTTTGCTCACTTTTGACAAGGTGCACAATCCCATGCGCCTGCCACGGAAAAGCGACATCTGAACCTCCAAAAGTGGTCAAAACATGTGGTGTTTTCAACGTTTTGACTTGGAAATGTGCTTCGCGCTACAACGGGGTGCACTTTTTCAACATCTCAACTTCCAAAAGTGCTCCGAGAATGGTGTGCTTTGTACATTTTGACTTGGAAATGTGCTTCGCGCCACAACGGCGTGCAATTTTTCATCGCTCCTGTGACCAGCTGGCTCCGCACCCGCCGCTTTAGCGAGCCTACTTTTCGACCCTCCTGAGC
>Ga0126342_10002272_pt1 | contig 29546 bp, 21 predicted proteins | sample Cyp1metagenome_FD_92528 | JGI IMG/M metagenome (GOLD analysis project Ga0126342, IMG submission 92528) | Coral microbial communities from Lord Howe Island, Old Settlement Bay, Australia - Cyphastrea 1 metagenome | ecosystem: Host-associated > Invertebrates > Cnidaria > Coral ...
ATTCCAAAACCTAATTATTCCGGGGTATCTTGACGGGCTGGATCATGATTTTCAAATTCCAACATGCATAATCGTATACCTACCCCCCTCAAAAATTATTCCTTGAAAATTATTCCAAAAGAACTTATTCCATAACCTAGTTGATACCCTGGAATAATTTCTTAAGGCATGGGTCATGTTTTTCTTGGTGTTCACCCTGGAAACAGCTCGATGTGGAAAACCTCACCATTTTCCAAACGGCTTTCCCCACCAGCCAGGTTAAATCGGTAGCGCAACCCAAACCTGGCGCACCGCCCCGGCTGGATTTCAAGCATGGAAAAAATGCATGGTTGCATCGAAAAAACATCATTCTATATACAGTATATAGTGCAATATATATATAGTTCATATTGATTTCATATTGATTTCATATTGATTTCATATTGATTTCATATTGATTTCACATTGATTTCATATTGATTTCATATTATATTATATACTGTATCACAACATGGCTCCCTCGTTTGAAATTACATGAAATTACAAAAGCATACCAAAGCAAACTAAATGCACAAACCCTTCGCAGGGCAGTCCGCTGAGAAAATGGTGCGTTTGATTACACCCCCAAAAGTCGTTCAACATGGATTGGATATGATTGGATTAAGAGACAACGTCCTACCCATTGTTGGCGTTCTTGTTGAGTTTAGTGGGTACACATGCAGGCCACAGGTAATTTGAATTAATGTACTACTATACCGATTAGTGGGATGGTGCTCTATTGGGGGAAAGTTGTTTAAAAAGAATTCAGTTCCCTGGAATGGGGGGGATGGTACCCTCTTGGGGAAGTTTGTTCCCCGACCAATTTTTTTCAGGAGGAAAAAGTAGGTCCAAGAAAAACATGTCTCCATTGACACACCTGTTCCTTATTAAACCCCTATTAAAACACAGCAACCAACACAATTTTTCAAGGGGTACCCCATGAGTGACTCAGATCCTCAATAATAGAATTGTTGTGATGGTATTCTATTGTGTCCAGAAATTTCTGGGGTAAAAGGTTGTATCCACCTTTCTTTGGGTAAAGCATGGTAAAGCTGCTCCATTTACTTTAGAAAGCCATATCCATTTTGAAACCTTAGAATGCAAGGTTCCCCAAATGATTAAATTCCGATAAATTCCGTATTAAACCCTTATTAAAAAAAACAGCACCCAAACAATTTTTCAAGGGGGTACCCCATGAGTGACTCAGATCCTCAACAATAGCATTGTTTGGATGGTGCTCTATTGTGCCCAGAAATGTCTGGTGTTAAACAAAAAAAGACAAAACCAGTTGTCCATCTTTCTTTGGGTAAAGCTGTTACTTGTGAAGTCCTTACTTATCCTTAGGCTTCCTTTGGATTGAAAAGGGAACCAATTGAAAGTAGACCGACATGAATTGGAATCCTTACTGGTCCTTAGATTTCTTTTTGTTCAAAAGGAAAATGACTTGAAAACAATTTGATACGAATTGAAATCCTTACTTATCCTTATGTAGATTCTTTTGGGTTAAAAAAGAGAAAAGAATTGAAAGTAGGTTGGTATAAATTGAAACCCTTACTTATCATTGATTGATTCCTTTAATGTTTAAAAGACAAATCAATTGAAGTAGATTGATTTCAACTGCAACCCAGTTCTTTTAGGCTCCAGCGGAAAACCAATTGAACGTAGATTCAAATGAATTGAAATCCTTCCCATGTAATCCTTAGACTTTTCTTAGACTTTAAAGTAAAAGTAACTGGACTTAAAATCAAATGAATTGAACTCCTTACTAATTCTGATTTTGTGAACAGATTTAAAAGACACATCAATTGAAAGTTGATTGGCATCAATTGAAATCTTTATTTAAGTTGATCATCCTGAATCTGGTCCCTCCAAAATTGACTCCATAATTGTTAGGGGGAGGGGGGTCGGGGGGACGGCCACTAATCAGCATCACATTATACAATTAAATCCAGTTTGCATTCAAAAACTTGCCCAACTGCTTCCATCATGTAGCATACTATGTATGTGTCATAGCTGCCTGTCGCTGTGGAGGATGGTTTGGCATTTGACTCATTTATCTGTCAGCTTGCGCGGGAATGCGCGATATCACATACATGCGATCACAGCATATCTTCATCCGCAACAATTGCACATATCTATCAGCGATCTTGTACATATCCCAGAAACGATTGAGAATAACAACAGCAGTGCAACATCAACTGCAGCATGGACATGGTGAGCCCCCAAGCCCGTACAGATTTCATAACATGTCAGAAGGTCTACAAACTATTGAATAACTATTGACCCATTTCATCAGGATAATGGCATCATACAACATCTACCATCTGGCTATTTAACATAGCCATGGAAAATCACCATTTTTAATAGGTAAACCATCTATAAATGGGCCATGTTCCATGGCTATGTTAAATAACCAGAGGGTAACATCGAATAATTACACATAGTAAGCCCACAACAATGCCTCATTGCTCCACTTTTTTCACCCACCGGACCCACCGATCCTCTCATCCGCGTCAGCTATCCTAGTGCAGGGGAAGGGATTTGACATGATTTGACCTATCTTTCAAGCAACACCTGACACCAAACAACCAAATCCTGGGAAATCCTGGGAAGAATCGCGATCTTGCCATGATATGTTCACATGTTTTCACATGTTTTCATATGTTTTCATAGACCATCCCTCATGCTTGGGCTGCTTTTTTGCACCTATGACCTTTTGGAAGAAATTGCGGATTTGGCGCCATTCTGTTGACCAAGAGCGACACAAATTTTGACACATCATACTGTATTTTTTTTCATACAAGCCAGGTCCCGAGACGCCCCAGCGAAGGTAATAGCCCGACACATGGGTTTGCAGTAAGCCGCTTTCATATGCTTTCATGAGAGTTGATGGCGGTTAAGAACCCTTAAAAAGCCTTAGGCAATTTGTGAAAAATCACACTTTTCCCATGAAAGCACACACGGCGGATGGGAAGAATCCCCAATATACTGGGTAGTCTTAACGCACAACTCATCAACCAAAAGATTTTGAATACTGCTAAATGAACTGTTCAAATGGGAATTATCCTTAATAGTCCACCATTTATAGATGTTTTTTTTCCCAGCAAACTAAACCTTCATTCAGATCGGGGATTTTCCAACCAGCTACGTCTGATGACAGCAGACAGTACCCTCTGGTTATGTCAAAATAGCTATTGAAAATGGCCATAGAAATAGTGAGTTTTCCCATTAAAAATGGTGATTTTCCATAGTTATGTTAAATTACCAGAGGGTAATCTTCTTGGAAAAAAACACTGTCCTTTCGAGCTCTTCAAAGCTTTCAAAGCTGATCTTCAGCAGCCCATTTTCCCAGCAGAGCTCCTCGGGGCCAGCTCTGACCAGCTGATCAGAAACTTTCTGCGCAATGCTCTGCCGAGGACAATAAAGGACTTTAAGCAACAACAAGATGGATATGTTTCTCAAACAGTCATAAACAATTCAAACAGTAACAACAGTGGGAATTTGATAAAACAACTAGAAATTGAAGCCATTCTGAATGGGGACCTTTTCACAACACAAACTCGCAATCAACCGCTATCTCCGTTGAGACAGTTGAGGTGGCGGATTCCATAATTCACTAGGGGTATCTCCCACTCCGTCACGTTGATAACTTGATCACTTCCATTAAAACTGGAGATTTCTCGGCTAGTGTTGACTATTATAGTGAAACCTTAAGCCGCCATTCCAATCTCCTGTTTCTCCCTTGCCTTTGCTGCCAGCTTGGAAATTTCATTTGCGTCAACCTGGCTGTGAACGGCTACAATGCGAGATATGCCATCAGGAGCATGAAAACTACATGATGAAACAAAAATCAACAGACTGGCGTTCTGTAAAACTGACCCTCTATCACACACACAGAAAACAAATCAATGTCCAATACAATGTCGGATCTTCCAAACAATTTAAGGGGTTCAGAATGCCAGTAATGCAGGTTTTGGAGGTAATATGAGGTAATATTTGGACACACCAAGGCGTCCATCGGCTCAACTCTTTTTCAGTCCCCGGCAGTGGTAATGAGAAGCAATCCTCCTGCACATAGTCGGCCTGCCACCAGTGAAACTTACCTATCCATCCCACCTACCCTCTGGTGTCCTCAAACGTGTCTGGCTTGAAACCTCCCTTATAAATGGAGCTTCTAATGGGAAAATCCTCTGGGATCCATCTAGATCGGCATTCCACCAGCAACCTCATCCAACATGACACAGTTTTAAACAGGATAAAAAAAAAGGTGTCCATCTGCCATTATTGCGGCCAACTGGCGTGTGGCATGATCCAGGAAACTTCGAGCCGAAGATTCACTGCCAAAAGCGTAATGCCTGAGACATTTGAGACCGGTTTAGGGCACCATCCCGTGTGGTGTGGCGCACACAATTTGGCACCCAAAAAGAAACGACAACCATCGATAATCTCAAGTTCAAGCGGGAAAAATCCTGAACATAGTATGTAATATCATGGTAATTACATGATTCCGATATCATCCGATATCTATCAATATCTCAGAAATCGTCATCTTCAAAATTCCTTCTGGAAGAATCTGGAAGACATGTCCTGATCTCCAGGAAATGCTTCCAAGTTGCAGGGCGAATTCGATGGAAACCACCTGCTGCCACGGCAGCAAAGGGCCTTCTGGCCTGGAGTATCCGCAATCTTTGGAAGTGAACAAACCAATGGATATAATGGATATGTTTATCATGGTATTGTAATGGTTGATGGGATATATCATAAATATTGGATCTGCCAATGGATCTGGAGTGGATCTTTTTTCAATTTAGGCCCGATTTTTTTGTGCTGTTTTGAGATAATTACCCCGGCCCTATATATTCTACATAGCCAGTGCTACAGTAATCATCATTCCAGTGACGTCGTGCTGGAAGTCATGATCAAATTTATCAAATGTGGATATATCATAGGTTTATTGGGAAAGTCTTGATCGGAAGCAATGGTTTTGAACCCGAAAACTACAGAGGTTTCTGGTGAAGATTTCCCATCATCCAGTTGGAACACTGTGGTAAATCAGCAAAGCATATGGGTTTGTCTGGACATGTGGAACACTCCCAAAGACAAAAAATATGGTAGCCTGTTCCATTACAATAGTCTCTACCTATTTTTGGACAAACCCATGCTTTGACACATCGTTTTACTATCCAGCCACATATGGATGTGGTGTCTGATAGTGTACTGTCCCCGTTTAGCTACATCTTGAAGAGCAAGGGCAGAAGAATGCAGAAGATCAGAATATGTGGGTCAGACTGCCATCGTATCATTGTCGCCCAGCATGGCTCAAGAATTTTGAAATGGGGCATCATGTTGGGACCTCAACCCGCTGATTTGTTTGTACTAAACCCTCCGCCCTACAAATGGCTCACGGCTTTCTGAGCATATTCTATAGCCAATGGCAGCCACTTGGAGTGACACTCCATCATAAGCTTCCGTCTGAATATTCAGGGCCAAACAGTAACCAGAAAGTCAGAAAGTCTCAGATTCTTTGATTCATTTTTTGCGACACATCTACACGCTTAAATTACTCAAACTGCCACTGGTTTTAACCAGTGCCCTGCTGGGAAAATCCCCAGATTTCATGGTGATCAATGATGATCAATGCCAAGCCACAATGTTTCCCAGGAAGATATTTGACATTTGTGTGAAGGGATTCCCTTGATGCCATGAATGTCCGTTGAATGTCTGTTGTAGATAAATGTCAAATGATATCCCCTATGGTATCCCCATGTGTATTGCTATGCCCATAACATCCTTGTTGTAAACACTCCGGCATGACATGCGCAACTGAGGGCCAAACAACTTTGGCGGCGCCAGAGTCACGTCCCCTGAAGCATGGAAGTGGCAGGTTGGACCGTAACGCACAGCTTGTGGTTGAGCCATGTGGGCTGCACATATCTATCTATCTGTCTATCGATCCATCCGATCCTATCCTATCCTATCTTTCAAACTATCTAATCAATCTAATCTATCTAATCTAATCTATTTAATGTATCTAATGTATCAAATGTATCTAGTGTATTCTAATGTATCTAATGTATCTATATAATCTATCTAAGCTACCTAATCTATTTAATCTATGCTTCTAATCTATGCATTCATCCATCCATCCATCCATCCCAAGCGGGACGAGGGAGAAAACGACACAGCTTCGCCAAGAACCACCAACCGTAACAAGACTTTCTGAAGCCAAAGAATAAACGGAAAAGGCTCAAAAGGGCTGATAAAGGATACATAACTACAGAACTTTGTCAAACACCAAACGGTTTCGTTTCTCGTGGAATGGCAAGGCGCAACATAAAGGCATGATTCTTTGGGGCCTGCTTGTTGGAAATCATTTTGCAGGATCTCACATGCCAAATGTCAAACTGCAGTGTAGCAGAACATAAGTCCAGTAATCACTAGCACTCGGTGAAACACAATACTGTCTGCCGCTACATCTGCCAACGTGAACAACATTCTTTGTCCAAAACCACATTCATCAAGCGCTCTGAAGTCTTGGATGGTTCGGGGCGCTTCAAGTCTCATCTCCGCTGTTCCACGCAGCTGGGCGCCCCCCACCGATAAAGAAGCGAGCGCAGTCCAAAGTGCTGAGGTGAGGCATCCGCTGGCCTTGGAGAGGTGTGAAAAGCTCAGCTTGATGACGCCACAGGTATTGACCCATCCCCATTTCTATGTTTGCCAACCTTCGGAACTATCGAAATTGGACTTCCCAACTCCTAATCATTATCTGCATTCATTTGTGGGGGTTTGGTCTGGATTCGGTCAAGACTATTTCACAAAAAAAACCATCCATCAATCGCTGCTGACTTCACGGTGCATCACCATTTTGGCGAAGTTCTCATGTCTTTTATTTCGATGGTGAAGTCCTCATTCAATCTGTATTTTTCTATTGATTTTAAGTGTCAATTGTAATGTGTCAACGGTTTCCGACTCTTTTGCTGGTGAACTGCTCTAATTGTTGCTGCTAATCCTGATCTCGATTCCAACTGTGAAATCACCATCTGTTGCATCATTTTGCTGCTGAACGTTCCCGGCGTAAGCGCTTTTGAGCTTCCAGGACTTGGGCCTGGAACAAGCCATGGGTTTCACCCATGGAATTTTAGCCCTTGGTTTACACCGTGGAAAAAGTCATGGAAAATCATGAGAAAAAAAAAACAAGGTTTTGATCGTAAAAATACATAAAAATACCAGCTTAAGGGAAAACTATGGATTGATGATCATTGATTTAGAGCAACAAATGCAGGAAAAGTCCGGATGACAAAACGGACAAGAGCCCTGGTTTCCATGGGGCAACGGCTACAGTCCGGCTTGGCCTGTAATCTCACCCACATGCTCCATCTCTCTCTCCATCGCCCTTGTGCTCCATGTATTCCGGTGTTTTGGTGTTTGTAAGTGACCAGTCTTTGAAAGATTTTAGTTGTTATCCAGATGCCATTCTTATTGGGGAAATCCACCATGAAATCCCATGTTGGGAAGATTTCTTTGGCCTCAGAGATGTCCATGGCATTATAGCACAGCCTGGGAGTGGGCTGGGAATGGTGTGAGATCTCCGCCACCTCCAGCAAACTAAAAAATGACCATGGAAAATGGCCATGGAAATAGTTGGTAAATCGTCTAAAAACAGCACATTGTCCAGCAATGTTCGATGTCATATTGTCATATAATCAATATAATCGCCAGTAAATCAGGTGAATTTTCGATGTTCCACTGGGAATTCTGAATGCACCCGGGGTGAGCTGCTCTTATTACTTTCGCTGCATCTTCAGATTTCATGCATCTCCAACAGATTCCTTGGCATATTCCAACATATTCCATGTCTGACAGCCTTGGCTGACCCCTCAAACAAGTCTCCACAATGTGGGGCCCCCTAGTTATAAGTTGGTTTATAACTCCATCTAACTATGGTTATAACTACCATAAACCCTAGTTATTGTAGTTATAAACCAACTTAGCTATCTTGGGGGCCCCACATTGCACAAATGTGGTCATTATCCCAAATCGTGATGGAAAACAACATGTTTAAGAATCCACCCAGATCCAGTGGTAATTCGCGTTTTTTTTTCCAGTACCTATTTGACCCATATATTTATTTATGTGCATATATATATATATGGCAGTGTGTCAAAACCTTGTACCCCTGGTGAACATCAAAATAGCTGGTAAATGGATGTTCATCGCACTAAAAATGGTATTAATAGGTATTGGTCCCATATAATTACTGTATATTCAAATACAATGTATGATAAACTATGTCTAAACATAATATTTATAATAATAACAGTAAACCCATTAATAATGAAAACAATAATAATAACAATTAATAAATAAATACACAACACAAACAATACTTACAATAACAATAATGGTACTCATTAAAAAACTAATAACAACAATAATAACAATAATAATAATAAATAGTAATAATAATGATAATGATCCAGGAAGGGACGTTGTGGAGGGCTGATTTTTAATGTATTGTTTTTTAATCTTTGTGATACCTTTATCTATTTGGCTTAAGTCATTAAGATCAATCTAAAAAAAGTTATGTTTCATTTATATTTCTTTGTGCTAATATATGCTAATATATGCTAATATATGCTAATATATGCTAATATACAAACTTAGAATATCAAAGTCAATCATAGTTACACTGTCTAATAAATCTTAGCTTTCAGCCGTATCAGCTTAATGCGTAAAGAGGAATGGACAAATATGAGTCACAATTTGGATTAATATATTGCAACTAAGCTTTCCGTATAGATAATTTGTTTTCCTTTCTCTCTTCCTCCTCTGGACCTCTGGAAACCCTAAACGTCGGTTTTTTGCCTTCTAGACCTCTCTGAGAAAAGGGGAGGGGGGTCAAAGGAAAAAAACTTTGAGATTTTTCCGATTTGCATTCCTAGTTTGCAACGGAAATCTCCACAAGGAAGTGGCAAAAGCCTTATATACCAGGAGAATTCGAATTGTTTTTTTCTTTTGGCCCTTCTTGGAATGTTTGTGCTATGGATCAGGTTGAAACTACTGTATTTCATATAAATCTAGACTAGTATTGCACCATTATATATACATATACATATTATATTCTATAATTATAGTGTTGAGTTGGGTACAAGCATCCTTTAGCATGACATAAACAGTAAATGAACGGGTTTAGAGTCTCTATATTGGAGAAGAATGAGATGCTGCATGCATTGCCATGGTGCCTTGTGATAGGGAGGTCATTGATTGTAGGGCTTAACCCTAATCTACCCTGGCTTTCCAGGTTGCTTTTTAGGTGTCCTTCTAATTCCAAACAGAGTTGTTTCTATTGAAGAGTTTGGGATTGGCATTCGTATTTTCCCAGAGGATTTTTGCAACATAAGTTGATTTTTTTTTTTGCTGGTGCAATTATCAAAATATTCTACGTAAACAAAAATGATGTTTGCAACAGGCCTGTTCATACTTTTCAAAGAATGAAGAGAAAATAAGATTAAGGGATGCACCTTGTTTTCACCTTAACTATCTCATGTATGTGTAAAGGATTGTTCAGGGACAATCCTTCAATAAGTGATGTTATATTATTGTGAAAGAAACATCGGAAATACATATTAAAATGATAATTAAAAAACAACGCAAAAAAAAAAAAACATCGTGAACATCAGCCCTCCACAGTGTCCCACTATCCAGAAATAATAATTATATCGTCATAATTACCAATAAATTAATAAATAACAATAATAACAATCATAATAACTATAGTAATAATAATAACCAATATAATCAACTATATCATTGTTATTATACAAAATAATACTAATAATAACAATCAACAATAATAATAACCAATAAATTACTATATATTGATATGGCTGATGGAATGATCATTGTTGATCCCTAGGCCCAAAATTTCACTCCAGGTCCCACCTTTCGGAAAAAACCCTCCGGTGCCTTCTTTGGGCCATTTCAGCAGCCTGTGGCCATTTCTTCACATTTTCAGCAACAAAAAACGCCACAGAAGAAAAACTGAAGAGTTGCTGCAACAGAAATCTGATGAAATCTTAAAGGCCAGAAAAATCATTGATGGTTTCATAATAGTGGCCATGATTCATGGGTTTTTGTACAACTTGAGGTCGCAATGCGGGTATTTCTGCATATTTCTGCACTTTGTCTGCTGACTTGCGGCCACTTTACGACAAAATTTTTGAAACTATTTGTGTTTCTATTTATTGATCAACTTCAGAGAGGTTGACCTTCTGACCCTATCAGCTGGATGTTAACATGAGGTCACAAGGAATCCACTCCTAAGGCCCGGCATGGCTGGGCCTTCACAAACTTCAGTTGATCGCCCCCTCGACCACTGGCCACATCGAACACCTCCAACTGGAGAGCCTTCGGGATCCTGGGGGAGACCTCAGCATTGAAGCAGTGCCATGTTTCTGTGGGAAAAATATGGAACAAATGGGGAAGAAAACTGGTGATACTGGTGATACTGTTGGCAAATGAAATCATATGATCCTCAAGCAGCTAGTTTGTTGTTGATCTTTGTTGTAATTCTTCGCTGTCCAAAACGGATACACCTTTTTCATGGATGGCTTTTGGGTGGAAACTATAGTAACGGTTTCCCGCTTCTATCTTGGCTTCCTAGCGAACTGAGAAAACACACTCGTTAGAGAGCACACATGTATACACAATAATTCTATGCTCTACCCTCTTAGAAACCCTACATCCTGAGCCCAACATATTTGTCATTTTGTAAGAACCAACGGAGAAAATACATCTTCAAACATCTTTTTTTTTGAGGCCAGCCTGCTGCACGCTCCAATGAATGAGAACATCTTTGACCTGGCAGTTTGTAAATAGCGAGGTGTCTAGTCTAAGCACTATTCACCATACAAAAGTAATACTGATTTATTTTGATGGATACAGTGATACGTATAATACGTATATGTATATAATATTGTATACAAAACTTAAACATCCGATTACATACATATATCATGCGTAAACATAGTTGTACATGACATCTATAAGTAAATAATAATATGACCTAGACATCAAAACAGCATAGAAATAAGTATCCCGATTCAATTTCTTGTCAAATGGTCATTTTCTATAACGAGCTCCCTAAAAGTATACGATCCCCCAAAATGTTGACGAATCTCCCTGCCCAGCCCTCCAGCCACACACTGTTGCACACGGACCTGGTGATCACGCTCCACTCTGCCAGGGCACCCAAGCTCTTGGGAAGGTAAACCCTCCACTTTATTGGATCCCAATTGATAGTGGTGGATTTTTTGAATATCTTTAATATTGGATATTGTGATAGAGGTCAATGTTTCAGGCCTTATGGGTTCCCATTCTGCATATAGCTACCACTAAAATGGATGCTAAACAAACGTCGGTAATTGCACAATGCCCTGTCTATTGTTCGACGGGCTGTGGTGAGAGCATGACAACGTCTAGACAATCTAGAGATCCTTCCTATCATATCCTCATCCGTCCAGCACATATGTGCTGACGGACTCAAAATGAATTTGCAGCCTGGTCTGGCTAATTGGTGTTGCATGTCGAGCCTTACATGGTGAGTGAGGTGTAAAATATTCAGAACCCATATTAATATAATTTCTGGGTAATTAGGGGCTACCACCAAATAATTGAAAACATGTACATCAATTTACACCAAGAAACGTGATGTGGGCTTGCATGTGTAATTTTGGTCTGGTGTGGTATCCATGGATGCCCATTGCTGCGGTCAATGAAGCCAAAGTTGAATACCCATCCTTACCAAACCCCATCATACATATAAAAAAAATATGTGGTAACCTAATGGTTTTTGGGAGGAGTACTACCCAAATCAAGAAAAGGGTATGAGCAGATGTCCAAGCAACTGTGAAAGCCCATCCATCTTGTACAATTTGAACTCCCACATCATACGGAATCCATACCCCATGCTCGTAGATGGTTCGCCAGAAGCGGTCATTGGAACAGCAGGTAAGTTTGATGACTTCCAGGATGTCCCGATACTGCGGGTCCTTGGAATCCAACTATATAGATTTTTGAGGGCCCACGTACTAAACATACCCCATAATACCCCATATAGATCCTTGGAACCCATATTACCCCGTACTATACATACCAAAAAATAACATATCTTACCCCAATATATCCCATGCATACATATCCATCATCCAAAAACAGTGGCGTATCACAGTATGCCAGTCCATGACCGAAATTCGACTGAGGCTGCCGAGATCTGTTGCACTTCCTCCGCAAGCCAGGCGCCGAGAACAGCGGCGTCATGTCCTTTTCCCAAACCACGTGGGAAACCTTTCAGCCTTGGCTTGACCAGTTGAGGGTTCTAATGAATATGAAATGTTTTGGGCCTGGGGTTATGACAAGATCTCGTGCCACTATTCCATATGATCTATTGGGGATTAATTTCACAAGTCAAAATTGCACACCCTAATGCAGAAAGAAACGTGTTCTGAGGGAGTTTGAGGGTGGCAAAGCTGAAATCCTGGATACTGGTCGTCTTCTTACGTGCTGAGCAATAGGCCATGAAGCTAGCATAGGCATTCTGCAGTGCATGCCCTGCATTTCCTCTACCAAAATGCCACATCCGAACTAACATAACGATTGTACTGGCCAAGAAATCTTTCCCGATTCCATCGATTGCAAACGTATGGGCAGGGTCAATCCGAATGTATCTTGTGTCATCCCCAGTCAAAAGATCCCGAAGTGGACTCCTGGGCTCATCAGCCTTGAACGGGTTCGGGTTTGTAGCTGAAGGTGTCAAGGATCTCATGGCACCCTTGACGTCATACCATTCCTCGGCACAGGTGGTTGAGAAGCTTGCTCGGGGTCCTGGATGGATTCGTTGGGTTGGGAATGTCATCGATCTACGAAATAATAAACATTTGATCCAAAGTATGGGCTAGTCTCCTGCAGATCACATCTGTGACATTTGGCAGCGCAGTTGTACCCACAATTCAAACCATAAGCTGCTCTGAGGAAAGGCCAATCACCTTTACACCCAGTAAATATGAGTCGATAGTTGTGCTTCTTCCCATTCCAGTCAACCTGGGATGCAGAAACAAAAGTCTATGAAAAAAATATTCACACAAACCCTTCCTTTTCAATTAAAGAATGGGAACTTGTTGACAAAAAATCAGTGGAGGAACAGTAAATCCAGGCTCCTGCAATGACTTCAGATCGTCAGTCAGCAACCGAAGTAGCCGCTGGAAGCTGTCCTTGGTGTATGGAGAAGGTAGCACCGTGTAGAGCAAACGCGTGCACATCGATGGCCTCTGGCAATAGGAGGGCTTGGGGATCATGTAACCTTTCCTTCAGTGTACATAATAGTTTACCAATGAAAAAATAAAACCTGATAAGTCTGAGATGAGACACCCTTGCATGTTTGTTTTCTTTCCACTGATTGGTAAAAGAATTTGAACAGTGACAACCATCACAGGGTTCTTCGCTTTGCCCCGCCCTTCATCACCATGGATGGCAATCGGTATTGAGCGATTCCATTCAGCTTTTGGGTATTCACGGAAAAACGCAAAGTCAGGGTCAACTACTTGGTAGTTTTCCCAAAAATTGTATAGCTGACCCCCGAACGCCTCGGCATTGTCCATGGACTGGCCACCCAAAAAGAAGTGTCCACCATGACGGAAAATGCAGTCTACCCAATCTGTCATTCGAAGGACTGGGTATTTCACAAGGGCCTGTTGGGGCCTCTTTCTAGAATACCGAATCCAAAGAGGCAAAGTAGAAATTTTGACATCGAGCAACTTCCCAGACTTTGCCAGGAGACGATGAAGATTGGAACATGTATGAGGATCAGTCTTAGACTTCCCACATTTTGCCATTCGACTCAACTGTCTGTCCGTAATACCTAAGTTGGGGAGCATTGCATGGTAAGGGTCCTGCAAACATGTTATATAGTTCTTATATGCTATATAATCGTTTTGTGGAAATCCAAAGGGTCGACTTGTTGAGAATCCAAGGCACCTTTCCTTTTCAACTTGTTGTTGGCCACAGTAGCTAGTCTCATAACCCGAAGAGCTGTGTCAGCCTCATTTCCAAAGGGCTTTGGAACCCAACCCAAACGCCCCAACAAAGGTTGATGTGTTGAGTTTGGTGACTTCTCAAAAGTTTGGGTTAAGACCAGAAGCCCCTCTACCAATCCAATATATCCCAACCCAGGCCCGAAACCAAAACCAAGGCACTCCGTTTTCCATCCCCAGCATCAGCTCCTCTGCAAGGTCAGCATCGTGGAGAGGATCGTCATCGCTTCCTGCCATTGGGCACGCAGGCTTTCCCAATATAAGTGGTGGGATTGGTGGGTTTCAAGGACCTTGTATGACAACTGTCTTGGTAAAATCCTAGCCTTCATCCAGTCGAGAGGATACCACATTGTCTCGGGAAACACCTGCGAGGGCATTGATATGACACGGTCATCCAACAAACATCTGAAGATGATAATGATGATAGTGACGATGATGAGAATGATGTAGTTGCTGCATTTGTTTGAAAGACGGTCTTTTCGCCTCTCGATCCTTTCTTGCAAACATCCAGTGATTCTAAGAAGACTCTACCGTATGCAAACCCCAACTTTGACCACATACATCAAGCCATCGGGGCACTGGGGGCAAGAAATTGGGCTCTTCCCAAAAGATTGTGCGTGTTCACACGCAGTTTCATGTCATGTCAAAATGACATGCTTGGCACCACTCCAAAAGGGGCGCTGGTATATGACCACTATACTGTAGATCCCTACCTAACACTTTGCAGCCCTCTTTTTTTTGGGGGCTCCCTTGGCTTTGGCTTTCCCTGCAGGCGCCGATGTCGAGGAGCGAGCAGCAGCTGGAGCTTTGATGGACCTGCAGGCCAAGTATTGGGCTGGAGTTTGCGAGAGGGAGACGGGAGACCACCATATATACTTTGTAAGTTGTTCATTTTGGTTTATTATAAGAATTCAACAGAACAATGCAATACCCCAACCTGGCACGCACCACCAAATTGTTCAAGGCAACGTCAGTCTTTGTGCAACTGGCGCAAAGCTGTAGAATTGCCTGTTGTGTCTCAGGCCTCCCATGCAAGGGGCACCGATATATCATATTCATATATGGAAGGGTATTGTATGGAGAGGGTCCAAAAATTGATTCAATCTAAAATTATTTCAGGGTATTGTAGGGAGAGGGTCCCGGTCCACAAATTGATTCAATCTAAAATTATATTTCAATAGTTGAATTGCAATACATCATATAATGATATTCAGAAGGCCTGGCAGTTCGGCTTACGGCGCATTCCTTCTGCAAAGTTTCGAGCTTGCTGTAGACATCCGTCATGTGATTCAGCTGGATCTGAATCTGGCTGGCATGCCTTATGATTCAAAACAGTGTGCCAGGCCCCAGAACGAAATAGTCTGACAATTGATTTTTTGACTCACTGTAGTGACACGGCAACCTGTAGAAGATCTGAGGCATATACGCATTGGCTTGGTTGGATCCCACAGTCTTCAACTTCTCCTCCCAAACAAGTGGGAATATCTCCAAATAGGGGATCCCGAAACTTTATTTTTAAAAAACTGAAAAATAAAGTTTCGGGATCCCTTCTTTGGAGACACTCTCAAATGATTATGTGGGTTTGTTCAACATGTAGGCATCCAACATACGACCTATGTACGAAATATGTGTGATCATAATCATAAATTCGACAAACACTAGCCCATGAGCAGTCCAGAACACTTTGGGTCTGGTCGATCTTGCGTCCACATACTTCGATGAAGCTAGGCAACACCGAAATAGCCGAGCTGTTCTCTTGGATGGTTGGAAAGGTCAACCTAGGGTAAGGAAAGGGATGTATTTAGATAGACTTGACCAAATCAATGAATGCACCACTGAATTTGTGAGATGTAGTATAGAGGTTTAGTTTACACCTACCTCAACCCAGCAACTTGAAAGAGCCAAAGTTCGCCCCTGCCCCATCAGGCTTCTCATCGTCATCGTTGCCGTGCTTCAAGATGGCGAGGCGAGAGCTCGAGGGCAGGTCGCTCTCAAGGAACTGGCCATCAGGATCCTCAGATTGAAGCTGCCAAAATGGTTGACCTAATTGGGCTAAGAACCACCCCCTTAGTTTGGATATGTTTGGATCACATCATTAACATGCATGCCCGCAGATTGCAAAAAAGAATCCTCTGCCAACATGTTGGTTTTGCTGGTAGACTCCTCCCCTTCACGTTGTTCATGGGAAAAGGCATCTTCAAGAACAAGCTTGGCCTCGCTTTCCCCATGTATTTCGTTGGTCCTAATCAAGTTGTTCTTCGAGGCATATTCAAAAGCGTTGTCAGCCATTTTCCTCGGTTGGGAAACCAAATCAGTTAGCACCTTCAAGATATGGACATGTTTTGCTTTACACTTTTTAATGCATGATTGCATGCATGGTTCTTCGTCCAGTTCAAAGTATTCATCAAGTGGTGTTTTGTTACCCATTGACCCGCTTTGCGCTGCCCAATTGTAACTGACTTGAACTTCTTCAGCTCCAACTCTACTGCGCTGAAGTCCTGGTTGTTCTTCAACATCATCTCCCTCAGCTTGGTACCTGAGTCGCCACAGAGTACACGAAAACTAGGCCCCTGTTTGAGATTGAAGGTCCCAAGGTCAACTTAAGTTGAGATAAACCCCTACCATGAAACATAAAGGAGATTGGAGGGAAGAATCGTTCATTTGCCCCCATTGATACAAGATATAGTGATACCATTTGAAAGCCCCTCTTTGGTAAGATGCCTTTAGAATCATCCCATTAACCATATCTTAGGCACGTCCATCACGAGACTTGAAAAGCTTCACGGCATCTGCAGATGCTTTCTTTCCGTTCACGACGCAGCATCTACGTAACCTCAGGTTCACGGCTAATGGTTGTATTTTGATGTACTCTTTAAAACCAACAAAGTATGAATCTTTGATCATTTTGGGTCGTGGTCTAGGTTTGTGAGATGCTTGAAATTTGATTACCAAACACAGGCTAAGAAACTTCCAGTACAGGGCATCCTTCACTTCAGGGCCCGAAGGTGGAGGTGGGGGTGGCATATCACCACCCGTTCTTGCAGGCAGCTCCACATCAGCTTCACTTGGAGCGGGCGTCTCACAGACGGTGTCCGCAGGCTCGATTGGTGGGGTCCAATTGGGATCTTGGGCATCATCATACCAAGTGTCAAGTTTCTGGGACTTCGCTGGAGAAGATACAACACTCAAAGCTCGTTTCAAAGACCTCTTGGGATTGTCACTGGGGTTCACTCCTGCTGGGTAGTGGCCAGTGCTGTGTGCAATGACCGGAGCTCCTGGGACAAGCCGGGGTAGGTGATTGAAATAGAATATATGTAAACCTGATTGTGACTGTAATCAATCATGTAACCCCATGGTTGGGCCTTCCACCAAAGGCACTTCAGGCTTAGGGGAATCTGCGTGGTCACAGTCGTCCAATTCGGCTCTCAACTGTCGAAGTTTTTCTTCTTGGGCCTGAGTTTTCAATAAGATATGGGGACCCAAACCAAAGTTCTATGGTAATCTATGGTATGTGAGCTGACATGGTTTGATTTGAAAAGACTAATCAGATAAGCAGCCTTTATCAGGGCATCCAAGTTCATCTCACTGGACTGCGGGGCTCCGGTGTGTTTTCCAAGCATGTCAGTCCCAGCCACCAGAGTCTGGCAAGACCCCAAATTTGTTCCAGACATTAACGAACGGGGGCAAAAAACCCAACTGAGACTTCAATAGCTGCGCTAGAAATAAAATCATCGCCAAAATGAATGGGCTAGTGCAATGCCATACGATCAAACGGTCATATACTATACCTGGTCCACTATAATGGTCGCAATTCTACGCAACTTGTGGCTATAAGGTGTATAGAATTCAATTTCTTTACATTTTTTTTAGAAACTACTACTTTTTAGAATTGCGCTCGAGTTGCGTAGAATTGCGTCCGAGTTGCGTAAAATTGCGCTCGAGTTGCGCCACCAAATTTTCCCAACTTGCCAGTATTTAGGGTCGCAAACTGAAAAGTTGACGAATTTTCGTCCGAAACGTGTAACCATTCCGAATTTGCTGAAGTTGACGCGTCAAGGTAGGACGCATCACTGGTGTGCTTTCACCTAGGATATTTCCGAAACAATTGCTTCTGAAAACATGCAGAAAAACAGTCAGTGAGCTACACACCAAACCCGCTACGAGCCAAGACGCCAGGTCTTTGTGGAAAGCTGCCATCACAGGCTTCCACTCGGATGGAATCCTGGGGCAGTTGGTCAAGCCGAGCTTGAAATAGAAAGGTTGAACCAAGTCCCTGAAGTTGAATCTTTAGTTTCAACATATTTGATCAAAAGTATGGTTATAAAATGGATATATCTTTCTTTTCCATCTTTGTGCAGGGTATGTTTTTTTTGAGCCATTGGTGCATATGGACATGATGGGAAAATTCACCAAACATCCCCAAACCAAAATTCTAAAACCAGTCCTGGTGTACTTGCAGGAATACAAGTATTGAAAACATGGTAGGAGATCAGCATCGGGCCAGTGGTCTCCAAGAGGAAGGTCCCTGAACAGTTCCAAATCGGTTTTCAATTTGGAGGGTGTGTTATCAAACCGCAGGTCACCCCGGACTGGGCGATTGAGCTCGTCAAAGTACAGCTGGTGAATAGTGTCTGCCAGGCCACCAGGATATGCCCTCAGCAAGACGGAGGCCCAGCTGGGAATGATTGGGTGGTGGTGGAACACAAGTGGCTTTAGTATGCTCTGATGACGATATACAGTAGTGTTTAAAAAGGAAATGCAGATAAAAACAGGCAAGATTCTGAGATTTCTTCAACTCCACCTTGTCTCCAACAAATCTGGCTTTACCAGATTTATCAATGTACTTTCCTAGGATTGGCCAGGTGAAAAAAAGTGTCATTTGATCAAACATATAAGACAGATCTTGCAACATTGCGTGTTCAATTGGTTCTGCTAAGCATCGAGTGGTTTTGCGTGTTGTTTTCTTCTCCCGTTCGGCCCTTGACAACTTTCCCTTATCAAGGCCCATCATGGTGGATAGATTCCCATAAAAGACACTCCGCTTGCTGGACTCCGCTCCATGGTGAAGCATCCAAAAGTGCACACTGAACACCTGAGTTGGTCTGTGACTGTGAGCTGGCAAATCTTTACACTTAGACCCACTACTAGTTTTATAGCTATGTCAAACAGATTTTACGGAAGCTTTCTTGACATAAACATGACTTCAACATGCAATCGAGAATCCCATGCAACCCGGTTGAAAAACCAGTCAACCCTAGGGTGTCGACAGAGAAGTGATTGACTTGGCTGCTCTACCAAGAAGAACAAGCATCGAGATACCACCAATAATAGCGCCAATACCATCCTTGGTCCAACATCCATAAATATATCCATAAATGTGTTGACCCATTGATGGAATAAAAGAATTAGTGTAAAGATCATGTAAACTATGTGAAATAGTCGATGTACTGTAAGTGCATACCTAGAAACCGAGATACCATCACATTGGCTCTGGCTACAAAGCCAAAACCAGTAAAGCCACATGGGTTAATGAGCGAACGCATTGACGTGCCACGGCAGGGTATTCCCCAAGACCCGCAGTCCGGGGCCCACAGACTCAGCGACCGCTCGGCCATGTACATGATGGTGTGTAGGCATAGCCTGGGCAGTGGAGATTTCAACTACCTAATCCAAATTTTTAAAACGTTGCAGTGGGTGTTAACTATAATATTCACTGAGGGGCAAGAATCCGGGGGCACCAAGAAAGTCCATGTGCTTCGAGCTGTAGTCATAGTCAAAGCTGGCCACTTTATATCCCATCGAATGCCTCATATACCAACGAACAATCATTGGATAACATACCAAACAATAAGCATCAGAAGGGCCGTAGTACTGAAACCTAATTGGTGTTAAGATGCATCTTCGCAGACACCCTTCCTTGTCCTGCAAATATTTCGAAGAATTGGTAGGAGTGCTCGGAGGAATTGCCAAGCTGGGAATTCCAACTCAACAGGAGCACCTAAGTGGGGACTAGCGATATCAGTGGGTCTGGGCTCTTTGGATCAATATCAACTCCTTTTGACCAAAATTCAAGCTGTTGTGTGTGAAGTTTATTGAAGCTTATTTCTCAGTCTCAGACTAATGATATCAGCACCTCCAAGCATTTGTCATCAGATCATAATTGATTGGGTCGAATCGAACGGGCTAAGGAAATCTAAGGAATACATCTCATATGGACAAAACTCATGAATGGCGCCTTTGGTGCTTTCACCTTTAAGAGTGTCTTCACCCAAGAGACTTCCGTCATGATACCCCGAAAAAGGGATATGGCGTCAACCCACCAGTTTTGATCTGATAGCGGTTGCGGGATGTCAAAATTGTTTTCTCAAAACTATATGAAACTGCTGCAGAAAGGGTCATGCAGGCAGGTCAACATCGAGCCAGCAGCATGAGGGGGGCGAACCAGACAGACCAGCTCTGATTGCCCAGCCATCGGCGCGCTTAGGCATGAACCTGCGAGGTCGACGAAAAGCTAAGACTTCAAAAGGCCTGCAGAGTTGGGACACTCTGGGGCATTGTTGTGGGGAATTCAAGGCATCATCAAGGCTGCTTAGCCGCTACTTTCCCACTTTCCCCCACTCGACTCAGCCAACGCACGTGTTATGTGGTGGGCAGCGCTGTGGCTGCCACCCACTGCACGTGGAACAACCACTACGTGGTCAGAACCCCTTCCCAAAGCAACTTATGTTCTCAACATAGTCTGGGTCTCAAAAATGAAGCTTGTCTACAGGACTGAAAGATCTTTATGTAGAATGGGAATCTGAGGTATTCCGACAGCTACCCCAAAAGATCCAAAACGGATCAGGTCCGAGAACTTGTTCTCAGTCACATTCGGCATATGCCTAAGATAGTTTGAATCACTGCGCGGTTTGCTTGGCAGATAAACACGCACACAATGTACAATTCACACGCAGCCATATATGAAAAGGTTAAGAAACACACAATGGGAACACAGTGCGCACATGCATTCAAACGCAAGCTAGAAGTAACCAAGTTGCCTTTGCTGCTGCAGCTTTTGCTTCCTCTGGCGTTTTGCCAGCATTCAGGGCTTCTCGACGGGCTTTCTTGGATGCACACGACTTCCTAGATAGCCTTGCTTTTTTCGCCACAGTGTCAGGGTCAGTGGTGGTCTCCTGAGTTGCAACTTTCTTATCCTTCTTGCTGGATGCCTTCGCCTTCGCTTTGGGCGCCTTGGCTTTGCTGCTGCTGCTGCTCGCTTTGGGCACCTTGGCTTTGCTGCTGCTGCTCGGGGCTGCTTTGCCAGTCTTACCCTTACCTCGTGGCTTCCTGGTTTTGGATGCCGGTGGCAAAGTGTCATGGGAGTGATCGCCATTCTCCTCATCATACCCTGTGTCATCCTCCTCCCAATCCATTGGCTCCTGGGCCTCCTCGTACTTGTACTCCTCATCCCATGCGTATTCCTCCTCCATTCCTTCATTGCCATTTGTTTCTGTTGTTTTGCCAGCCTTCCTTTTGCGATCTCCTGTCTTTGCCTTGCGAGTAGTCTTAGTCTTATCCTTTGCAGTTGACTTCGCCTTGGGTGTGGCATTTGCTTTCTTACCCCTGGTAGTTGACTTCGCCTTGGGTGTAGCCTTTGCTTTGGCATGCTTGTTTCTGGGACGTCCCTTTGGCTTGGGAGTTTTGCCTAATGCTTTGCACTGCTCCTCAGGTCACAGGCATGGGGTAGTTTTCACAGCTTCAAGTGCCTTTGCCATTGCTTTCTTTGATATGCCAGCGGGTGGTGCGGTCACTGGCAAAGTCTCTGCATGTTCTGTTGATGCTGCTTCTACGCTTGACTTCTCCTTGGGCTCCTCCTTGGCTGCACCCTGCGTTACTAAGCTGTCTTTGTTGACTGTGCGGGTAAGAGGCTTCGGTGTCTCTTCAGACACATGGCTTGGCGGAGAACTTTTCATGGCCTACGCGCACAAGAAAAAAAGAATGTATATTTGCATGTAAAGAGTAATATATGATGATATGCAATTTTGTGTAAAGGTACATATCAGCAAACGGGACAAGTAACATGCCGTGACTCCGAATATTTAGAAAACATTGAAATCATAGCGAAAAACTACTACGCCTCAATTGCTGCCAATTGAGATGACTCGTGCTCGCTCATAGGGAAGGTGTCCAACATCTCTGGACCTTACATGGAAGCCCCATGTGCCAGTTGATTGTGTGCATGAATCGCACATGAGATAAGTCAAACAACCTTTAAAGATTGATAACTTTACTTGTGTTTTTAGACTCCTATCCATTCAGATAAGAAACTGGTGGCTGTCCGCTTTTGGGCCATCAAATTTGCCAACTGCTGACGCTCAAGCTGCAACTTCTTCAACAGCTCCAAGCGTTTGATTTCCTTTTGGGCAGCCTGCATGTCTGCCTGAACCCTTGTTTTGCGCTCATGGTCAACCCGAGTAACCCACCTTTTGTCTGGGATTTCTGGATCATCTGCTGAGTTGGTGGTCGAAACAACTGGCGTGGGTTTGTCATCAAAGGTCAACTCTTTGGGGCACGGATGGGACTTGAAAGACGAGAAGTCGTACCCCAATTGGAAGCACTTCTTGCACACCAGTGGTGACTCAACAAGCACATGTCCCTCTTCACGAACACACTTGTGGGACAGCATGACATCCTTCCTGTCACATGTACGCTTGCAGGTAACACAAAGCCACCCACACTTCACTGGATCACATGGCTTCGGACCAGTCGGGACTGATTCACTACCTTAGATGCGAAAAACTTATTGGGTCAACTCGATACGAAGAATTCAACTAGCTCCAATTGCTAAGCCATGTTGGAACCCTGTGGATTTGATTGGGGCCCCGCCCCTGCCAAGTTGCGCTTGCGAGGCTGTGGAGTAAGAACCAAAGTCGTGCCAAGGCTTGAGGACCTGTCGGAACCTGGGAAGGGAAGCCCCTGGAGAAATAGGTGCTAGGTTTTATTAATGAAGCAGGTAGGGAGGGTATGTAATAATTGCTGCAACAAACATTCAGCTAGTTGGCCTGCATCAGAAGCAGCAGAAGTCTTGAGAATACCTTCAGGTCGATGTCCATCAACACCATCGCACTCCTACAATCTTAATTAATAGAGATGGTGGATTTTTGAAGTTGGATATGTGTCAAAATGGGGGATGGTCGAAGATATCTAAAAGGGGGTATATATATAATTTTCAATGCATACCCAATTTTGAGAAATACCCAGATACAACATGGTAACTCAATCCCGCAGCAACATTTCAAATGACAGATTATGTTATATTATATATCATGTTATATCATTTTGTCTCCTTGGCATTCTCCGGGTGAAGACATTCATCATCGGTCTCTAGCTCTGACTCCGCAGACTCATCCCAATCAGTGGGCTCATCGCCGGCATCAGCTTGAGAGGCTCCATTGGTTCCTGATTCTTCCCCAATGGGGTGTTAGCTTTTGGTATGGGTGTAGGGGTATTTGAAGATTGATTATATACATGCAAAAAATGGAACACAGGGTTCACTTGTTTTGAATATGCGTTTTAGTATCCCTGAATGCCAAACTGGAATTCATTTCGTTATCAACTGGGTGCACAATGTTATCCAAGATTCCAGACTCGGACTCAAAATCAATGCCAACGATCTTGAACAGCTGTCGCAAACGTGGATCACGGGGAACATGTGGCCTCCTAGTAACCTGACCGAAGAGACTCACCAAACGTCTCAGAATCCAAGCCTCCGTTTTGATAGCACTGCCTGGGCAGACATTGTTAGGGTAAGATGGGCTAATGATGGGAAATCGGATTATAACGGTATTGACAAGTATACAGTATACAAGTTAGCATCTGTTTTTTTATCAATAAGGTTGCCCATTGATCTTCGGGTTTTTGCAGTCCAGTTACTGCATGGGAGCTTTCTGCCGCGAGGGCGGCAAAGAAACAAGAAACGACCCACCACATCCATCACCTGGTTGATACTCGGACGGGTGCCTAAGTTCCGACCAAAAAAGAATGCTGTTCATGTTAACTGTTCAGAAGGTAACATCCGTGATACAACAGGTAGGACTTGTGATGACTGCTGTTTGAAGCTAGGGTGCCAAATTCTTGAATCAATGGCTCCAAGATGTCAGCGTTTGCTGACACACATTCACGGGTCAGCCCATCCTTCCCCACATCAGCGAGTTTCCCAAGCGCTGCGCGAGCAGCAACATCTGGAATATCCAGCCATGATCTGATAATTGGGCACTTAGAGCGCTCAGCTTCAGAAGGTGAGCCCCCTTCACTCATGGCCAGCCACTCCAAATAGGGACCTATCTACCACCTACCTCCTTCAAGCCACAGTTTGCTGCTAGATAAAGTTCAGAGTTGCTCATGTGACAAAGGGGGGTGTCCCAAACTTTAGATCGTATGTGATTTAGAGGCTTGGGGAACCCGTAGTTTGACACACCCCAAGTTGATGGTACCCCATGTGCTCGAAACCAATTGCCATCCAAAGTGGTGGGAACCCTTGGCGCCAGGCCTGACAGATCAAGTACCTGCTGCGGCAACACTCTGACATACACTATCCCGATTATCCCGTGCATCTACAATTGCATACAAAATCACGTAGATTCAGGCTCGACACTCAGGGCGCACCATTCAGGTGTGCCATCAGTAGCTGGCCCGGGGTTGTTGGACTATCCAGCCAAAATGGCTATACAGTAGGGATCACAAGGGTCAACATGGGCTAGTAAACCACATAAAAGTAGGCGATTTCCAGAAACTTGTCGAGCTATCTAAAACAGATACGAATCATATGAAATTGCTGATTTCTTGTCATTTGAGTGAAAAGTAGTACAAAGGTGGGGGGGGTACTTTTTTCTAGTACGAATGGATGTATAGGGATATAATTAACAACCACTACAATATCGCCTATACATAGATTATAGTATACATCAGAAACAAACCAACTGAACGAAACAACTCCGATGAATTTCACATGATTTCCGAACAGTCCTAACAAGCTCAAGCTGGGCCCCAAGTTTGATGCGTTTCCGTTCCATGCAAACAGGTCTGAAAATAGGGCAGGATCACCAGATTGTTGAAGTTCTTCAGAGCTCTTGATCCTTGTCTCTCCTGGCATATCGGGCAAACTCGCTCTATACCTGGACCTTCAATTGATACTGCAAATTTGGCTCCGAGATTCTTGGGTTACAAGTTCCAGAAAAAGTTCAAACTCAAAAACCAAGAGAAACAACGCTCAAATCAAGATCTCAACCCATGTGATCCCGGATGCTCCTGTTAAGAGTGAGCCATTTTTTGTTTTTGTTGTTGCGCTCGCTTGGAGATATTTGAAATAGTTTGGGGATACGTGCGCTCGTTTGGGGATATGCACGCTCATTGTGTGGATATTTGCGCTCGAATTTGCAATCAAAAAAATTGAATTTCCTTGTGTTTGATTGTCTAGCCTGCAACCGGTTTATAATAGAAAATCCAACAAAAACAATGATGATTTGGGGGTACCCCGCTTTTCCAACATATCTCACCTGCATGCTGACGGCATTCACGCGAAGATTGTAGCTGTCCAGCGGGCTAGACTCGATCTCCTGAGGGGGAACGTGGGTACATCAAAGAATTAGATGGGGTGATATGGGGTCGTAGTAACCAACTGAAGACATGGGCCCCCCCGCACCCCCCTTCCTGTTCTACATTGAGCCGACACATTTTGCACTCTGCATCGGCAGAATCCCAGATCCTGAAAGATTTGGTGCCAGAATTCTTCGTCAATGGTCAGGCGATTGCCTGAGCCAGTGCGCGGTCCAAAAAAAAAACAAAAAAAATGCTGCGAAAGCCGTGGTGAAGAGATTTGCATGTTTCTCTGTCTAATGTGGCAAACCCAATGCCATAAAATGCCATAAAGTGCCATAAAATGCCATAAAATGCCCCCAATATGATTAAATACGATTACCATCAATGGGTGGCAAATATCATCCCCAAATGGATCAAATGGTAGGTTTATGGCTAGGAAAGTCCCTCCAGCCTCACTCCCATGATGTTCATTTGTGATTGGCTGAACCCCCATATTCTTATTGATCATCCTACTATAGGCATACCTACAATATAAACTAATGTACATAGCATATATATATATATATACACATAATATCCAGCCTAATACCTATGGCAAAATCAGTGTTGCTCACCCAGCCTCCGGTTTCAGACAGGTCCTTGGTGGCAGCTTTTAACTGGAGAAATTCACTTTCTCCATCTAGACATCAAAGGAATTCTGTATATTTCCCTTAAACATCTTTGAACCAGCACTGGGAAACATTTAAAGGCTGAAACCTGAGTTAATGGCATCAATTTCAATCGATTTAAATCTGCTCTGTTCTGTTCGTGTTGAGCAACGTTTAGCTTGAGTCCTCATAGAGTGGAATAGCTACAATTGCCATCAGCTGAGAAAGACTGGTCTGAACCACAATGGGGCCAACGATCAAAAGCTTCCTTGACTCTATTAATTTAAAACTTGTTTCCAAGGGACATGTTCCCGGAAACTGTGATTTATAAACTCTCTCTATCTCTCCGATTAAAAAACTAGCCTCTGGTAATTTAACGTAGCCCTGGAGAATTATCCCAAATTACCCATTTGTAGATCATTTACCAATGAAACATTAAAACATGGCCATTTCCCATGGCTGTTGAGGGTATCATAGGGTATCCAAATCCGGGGGCTCAGGCGGTCAACCCCCTGCAGTCTACTACCGAGGTGCCTCGCCACTCAGCAAAAGCCGGTGCTTTGTGGCAGCCTCCCCCGGTTGCGGTGACGTTCAACAAAAGGACCAGGGGTGGCAGCCTCTTGTTTTCTGGCTTTTAAGACTAAGAAAACTGCTAAATAACATTAACATGAAAAAACGGGTAGGTGTGTATATATATAATCAATTATATCAAGCTCTTAGAGGGAGGTCTATGTCCAAGAGTCCAACAAATATGAACTAGCACGTACCCAAAAAAACATCCCATGCAGGAACTCGGCAACCTGGTTGCCGAGGATTCCTTACATTAAAGGGCATGATCATCCCTAGCAACGAGTGTCCAACAACCATAGCATTGGTAAACCACACCGTAACATGGCTGATCAATGGTTTGAACATGCTTCAACCAATCCAAACATATGCCAACATGTTGATCAGTGATCATCCCAAATTATATGGCAGTGTGTCAAAACCTTGTACCCCCGGTAAACATCAAAATACCTGGTAAATGGATGTTCATCCCCCTAAAAATGGTATGTATAGGTATTGATCCATAGCCATATGTTCAAACCAGCCGGATTTCAATGCAGCTTGGGCAAAAGAACTTTGCTGCGTCTGTGGGCTGCGGAGCGCCGAATGTCAATGTCGCTGATGTCGCTGATGTCGCTGTCCCCCGGTGTGAAACGCCTGTCCTCTTCCAAAACTGGGAACTACTAAGACTTGGCCACTAACACTTGGCCATAAAGCGGGATGTATCTCAATAATCGCAAATCATGCTTGGCTCTTTGACGAGGATAGTTTGGGTGTGCACAAATTAGTAATCACGACATGACTGTGATTCCAGAAGACCTTCTGTGGCTTGCAACTTTGAGACACACCCCCTGAAATGGGTGGGCCATGAGCCAAAAAAAGAGCCCATGATGGCCCATGCCCAGCTGCTGCAAAATGCTGCAAGCCCCTTTCAAGTCAGGCACGCTGCAACCATTCCCCAAAAAAACGTGTTCACCTACCGGGTTGTAGGACCTAACCTCATACCACCATCTGGCACGTCAATTTTGTTGACATCTGAGGGGGAGAAAAAAAACACACACTATCATAACGATACGCATAACTCTTGCTAGGGTGTCCAGGGGGCCCGAAACACAACATAACTAAACCAAACTATACCAAAGTGGTTAGTATATCTTAGTATTATATCTTTGGCTGCCTGACCCGGGGACGTTCCATAATTTTCCTAACTGTACAACACATAACACGTCGTCTTTCCTCAGTTTCTCCAAAGGTCGGCGCAACTCAGCAGCTCAGCATCACCAGGCAGGCTGCAGTCCGGGCGGAGGTCGGAAGACTGGGACAGCGACAGCCGGGACGCCTCAGCTGTGGCGAAGTTATTGAAGAGTTTTGGTCACTGGAAACTGATCGTAAATGGAAGGTAAATGGAGGTTTGCTCAAATGGGGGCACCCCCAAATCATCCATAATCATCCAGTCATTACCCTCTGGTAATTTAACATAGCTATTGAAAGATCCACCATTTTTCATGGGAAAATCCACTATTTCTATGGTCATTTTCAATAGCTATTTTGACATAACCAGAGGGTAGATCTCATTGGACAATTTTCTCTATCAAAAACAATGACTTGAAACCCATGGTGACTCGGAAATTCCTCATTTTAAGACACCCCGAGTAACGCCCCGGAAAACTCGATGAACATAACTTGTGAAAAATTCGAGGAATTAACTATTAAACATTGATGAACATAGCCCATTAATAATGAATATTATATATTATATATATATGTATACTTATATTTATATTATGTTTAGTTTTATGGTGATTTTTCATGTCACTATTGAATTACAAGAGGATAAATAGACGGCGCCCCATTCGGTTTCTGATTAGGTATACCAGAAACATGATCAAGAAATGGCTGGTTACTGGGATGGTTTATTCTTGGGTTTACCATGTTGAATGGCTGTCAGGGATCTCTTTATTTCTACTTTTCTAAAGAAACACCGAGTTGTTGAGGACACAGCGGCCTCTCATGTATGACAAACTGTATGTCCACTATATGCCCACTTGGAACCGTCCAAAATGGTTTTGGAAGACCAGTTTCTTGGCCAGTTTTCGCTCCCGCCATTGGCTCAGGTTAATTGGGGGCACCTCTTTGGCTCATACGCTATGGCCCATGGGCCTGGCTTCAAACAACTGGGCACCCAGAAAATCCCAGACACATCTTGGCCACCTAAACAGGGGTTGGGAAATGTCCGCGATAAATGACTCAAATGACTATTTTTTGAGTTCCCTACCAGATTCCTAGGGTGTAATCACATGCCCATTGCCCATCCAGGATACTGTTCCTGTTCAAAAAATCCAGCAATTCTCTCAGCTCCTCATCCGTTGCATGGCAACCATTGTCTGACTTGTCCTCAGTGATGTGTGATGTGTGCAAGCGTTCATACCCAGCTAACAAATGGATGACTTAAAAACACGTCAAATGCCATACTGTACATACATACATACATACGTGCGTGCGTACGTACGTACGTACGTACATACATACACACATACACTACATACACTACATACATAACATACATAACATACATAACATACATAACATACATAACATACATAACATACATAACATACATTACATACATTACATACATTACATACATTACATACATTACATACATTACATA
>Ga0126342_10002273_pt1 | contig 29544 bp, 22 predicted proteins | sample Cyp1metagenome_FD_92528 | JGI IMG/M metagenome (GOLD analysis project Ga0126342, IMG submission 92528) | Coral microbial communities from Lord Howe Island, Old Settlement Bay, Australia - Cyphastrea 1 metagenome | ecosystem: Host-associated > Invertebrates > Cnidaria > Coral ...
TACCTACATACCTACATACCTACATACCTACATACCTACATACCTATATACCTACATACCTACATACCTACATACCTACATACCTACATACCTACATACCTACATACCTACATACCTACATACATACATACATACATACATACATATATACATATATATACATATGATGTATTATACATGCAGACGAAATATGTATGATTTCAAGCATGGAACTGAAACTTTCACCCTCAAGCTCCTTTTCATGCTCGAAGGTGTTTGAAGGTGGTGCCGTTTGGTTTGCAGGGTGCCAGGACCCATTGGTACGGCTGGGGTTGTCCATTTCACTGTCGGGAGCCAGGCTGGTCTCTCTTGGCCCTGACTTTCATCATTAGCCCTACTTTTTGGACTTTGCCTGGCCATCCTTTGACTTTGGACTGTTTGGTCACACCTCAACCCACCTTCTTGCTCTGCCGTCTCCGAGCGTCCTTCTCAGCCTTCCTCTTCCCAACCTCGTCACTCAGCTCTCGCTGGGTACGTGGATGTCTTCAAGTCCCCACGGCGAAGGTCAGGTGGAACTGGTTTGCACGGTGGGGAAATCTAGGGTCACTATTTGTGGACCTCCGGCTCAGGCCACAAATCTGCTGCAGCAAATCCTGGGTCTTGGTGGTGGTTATCCTCGTCCTTCATCTCCTCGTGACTCTGAGGGATCTTTTGACCTGGTGTCCACCAGGAGTGTTCCTGCTGTCTCAACTCCTCTGCCTTTACCCCGTGAAGAGACGCGGGCTGAGATTGAGGCCACTTTTGACATCTGCCCCAGGAGACTCCTTGACGCTTCATCAAGGCTTTCGGGCTCTTCCTTCTCAGGAGAGGAAAGAATCAAGAGGGCGTGGAAAGCAGGACAGTGGGCGAAGGCGGTGGAGTTTGGTCGAATTCGCTCTCCAAATCGCACTCCTCAGTTGGACCTCCGTCCACGCTTCTTTGCAGTGGTCCGGGCCCGTGGTGTCACAACCCCGACCCTTTGCCGGTCCTCCGGGACCTATTGGGGAATTGTTGGCGACCTCTCTTCATCGAGCAGCATCTCCCACGGATTCCCTTCTGAGTTGGAATCAAAAGCCTACTTTGCAGGCGCTGGCATCACGGAGTTTGACACGTTGGCCTGAGCACCATGGACACCCTCGACACGGGCCTCAGCCTGGACAGAATCACAGTTGCAGTCGACGCCATAGAGCCCTATGTGCTCACTTGGCGCGTTGGAGAGGAAGAGGAAGGGGAGGCAGAAACTACAGTGCTTGCAGTTATGAAGCGAGAAGGGGGAGTCCTACTCGCTATGCCTGCTCTGTTTTTGCCCCAGGATCAAGTAGATGGTGGAAATGCAGAAGCCGAAGATGGAGTTCTGGGGCCTTCTTTTGTTGTCAGGGTCCCCGCAGTGATCTACGAGGGCGGCATTTTCTCACCCACAGGAGAGGAGGTGGACGCAATGGTCATAGACTGCAAGAGCGACATTTTGAGGTCAATGCGAAGTTTTTATCATCAAGAAGAAATCATTTACAATTTCGACGAAGATTCTCCTTATGCCTTCCCCAGCATCGACTTGCTGCTCCCCAAGATTCGCGAATGGGTTGCCCAGTCAGCAGAAACCAGGGCCGCCTTCTACACGCCGACAGAGGAAGAAGAAGAACCTCTGCTTATCGGGCCACAGCCCAGAAGAAGAGCACCCGGAAAGGCTTCCTCTTCCGCAAGTGGAGCAAGGCCAAAGAGGATCACAACAACCTCTTTGGCAGCAGACATGAAAGGCCTCAAGGACGTCCTGCCGACAATATCCAAGCAGCTCACCGAGATTTCAGCGCGACAGAGCGTTTTGGAACAGAGAATTGCCGTGCCCAGCAAGACATCGGCTCCAGCTCTTGGCCAGACCTTCTCTCAGTCTCTTGCCAATCCTCCACCTTCTATCTCAGACCTTGCCAGATCCCTAATGCCTCCGCCAAGAACCCAGAGCAAGCAGAACCTTGGTTTGTTGGCTCCCGCAGTGGCAAAACCAGCAGAATTGGTGGAATTGGAGTTAGAGAAGCAGGCAGAGGATCAGACGTCTGGCCAGACCTCAGATTCTGCCCTAGCAAGAGCAGTACTGGCGCAAAGCCAGGCCCTGACAACGTTAGTGGCGCAGATAGCAGGAGCGAGCAGCGACCCAATGTCAGAGCTCACAGGAGCGTCAATGGGGTCAGGGACTCGGGGTGCAGCAACACGAGTCCGCCTTCAAGCAGAGCTGGCTCAACACAGGGGAAGTTTCTTCCAAAGCGTTATGCAGAGCATGTGCAGACGGATGGCCCCGACTTCAAGTGCCGCCCTGACAGCGGAGGAGATGCTGCAGCGCGGGATTTCAGGGGTCAAATACCTGGAAAGATTTGGAGGCTACGGCCGCACCCGCGACCTTGGCCAGCTGCAGTATCAGGTGATGATGATCTTCGATTTTCTCATGGCCGAAAACATCCCAGCGGCGATGGACGGAGTTGCCCTTTTGGCGGTGACGTTAGAACAGGCAAGTTTGGATGGAGGACGAATGGAACTAGCAACTCTATTATGTTTGCAAGAGGACCCACCCTCGAGCATTTTCATGCAAAGACAGCTGGCATCGACGTCGAGGGCGAAGTCCTTCGCACCACTAGCCGATCAACGTTGGGTCACTTGTGCACTGGCTTTCCTGAAAGAAATGGAGGTCATTGCAGTGAAAAGGGCGGAGATGAATGCAGGTCAGAAAGGGTCCTTCGAAACTACATCAGAAGCATCTGCAGCGACTCCCAAAGCAAAGCCAAAAGGAGCCCCGAAGCGAAAGGAAAAGGGGAAAGGCACAGACAAGGCAGAGGAGGCAGATGCATAGGCACAGCAGCATATGGCATGAATGGAGGCAGAATTCAGGAAGCAGAGGGGCAGGAGACAAATCCTCTGTCTTCTCAGTTTGTTTTTTGCACTTGGGCACTTTGTTTGCCTAGGTGGTTGATGAGATGCTGCACAAAGCTTTCGCGGCATCTTTGGCGCTTTTTCACTGCGGAATGGCGAGCGCAACTAGCCTCGCCAACCACAGCATTCCCTCTGCTTGCTCCGGTTCCGGGGTGCTTCAACAGTAGAGGCCTCAGGTTCAAGTGCAAAGGAAAGTTAGATGTTGCGAGGAAGAGAGTGCTTCACGTGATCTCTTCCACTTTGGACTTTTTCTACCATGGCGGATTTCTGACCTTGTCAGAACCTGAGAGGCGACCCAATGCTTTGCAACGAAAGGTCTATGACAGGCTTTGGTCGCTTTTTGCTGTGTGTGGGGACGGCTCTGAAAGTTTTGATGCTGTCCCAGGCCGTTCAGGGCCTGAATTTGGTGCATTTTTGTTTCAACTGGGAAAGTTCCTGGAGAACTATCCAGAGCTGAACCAAAGTTATGTTCGGCACAAGCCAATGACCTTCAGTGAGAACCCGCAGCTCCTGCCCACAGCAGAGTTCCATGAGCTTGCACCCTATAAGTCGCTGAAGGCGAGCAGAGTGAAATTGGTTGGAGCTGGAGCCTGGCCTTTGGCAGTCTGGCGCAGTGGGCCTCTGTGGCTACCTTTTCAAGTGCCTCGTTTTCTATTGCTTGGGAAGCCTGATGACTACCAGGTCTGGCTATCTTTCAAATCTGATGACAAGGATGAGAACTTGCGTTTGGCTGCACTCTGGGATGCAGGGTTCTTAGAGCTTGCAAAGGAGGCCATCATGCGTGACCACGCTACAAAGGTCTGCAATGCTTTCAAGAACGAGGCTGCAGACCGCCAGGTTGGAGACCGCCGGGTCCCAAATTTTAGAGAGTTGTCATTTGATGGCCCCTTCCACTCCTTGCCACCAGGTCTCAGGCTGACAGACCTGTGCTCTGAGCCATACAGGGAGCAGCTCTTGAGTACCGTGATGGACCGCTGTGACTTCTACCCTCAAGCGAAAGTCTCTGAGGAACGTGCCTGCAGCAACATGCTTTCCTTTTTCCATGACGGCGTAGCTCTCAAGAAATTCCAAGCAGTCAAAGAAGTGCGGATGCAGAAGCAAGCGAAGTTTGGCTGGGAGAAAATGTGCAATGGTTTTGGGGAGAGATCTCATGATCAGCGGCCTCAGAGGAAGGATGGCGAGTGGTTTCCCTGGCTTGCACCACTTTTTCATGGTGATCGCCTTGGAGCTGAATCTGCACTGAAAGCGCTTGAGGAAGCCTTTCAGCAGGCCCAGACGGTTTTCAAAGCAGCAGAAGGTGAAATCATCTCCAATGATGAGGTGGTTGCAGCTGGCCTTACAACATTGGTAGCCCCATTGACCAAGAGAATAGCGCTCTCAGCATTTTCTCTGCGTGCAGCGCGCTTGGGCCCCATCATACAAACACTTGCGGCCCGGTTGGCAGGGAGTTGGACTTTTGTGCTGCTGCTTTGCGGAAGTTTGGCTTCAGCGGCTGAGGGAATCTCCAAATTGGGGTCAGAGGCTGAGAGAAGTATGGCCCAAAAGTTGAGTAGCTGGGCCGCTTTGGCTCCACTGGCAGTTTCCAACTTTGCAGTGAAGTGCGACCTGCAAGTCCATGCCTTTGACGCTTCCTTGGGCCTAGGTACTGTTTTTGTCACAAAAACTGAACCAGAAGTGGTTGCAACGCTTTGCTTGAAAAGCGGAAAGTGCGGCAGCTACACCCACTTAGACTGCCCAAATTTGGCTCTTCTTGAGGTTGCGGGCGAAGAGGTCCACGAAGGTTTCGATTTTGGGCCTCCAGAACACTCAAAGAGAGGGCTCTTGCTTTACTTTGATTCTGTGGAGCATTTTGAAAGCTTGGGAAGAGTGTCTGCATCCGTGGAGGCTAGGGGCTTTACAATTGCTCCCAGCTTTGACTTTGCGACCTCCATGCACTACAACATGATCGACAGCCGGTGGTTTGAATGGTGTTTGCATATGACTGAAGAAGGGCGTTTCAGGAGTTTCCTGTTAGAATCGCCCCGCACGAGCCTCAGCCCAGCAGCCCATCCAGCTGTGCGCTCATGTGCCCATCCAGAGGGCCTCAATCGTCCTTGCCCAAAGACTCGATGTGGAAAGCAGCTGGCTTGCGGGTCTTTTGGTTTGCTGCGGCATGGAAGGAGATTCAGATGGCTCCGCGGAAAGGAGAAACCAAAGCTATCAAAGATAGCGTGGGTCGCTGCGTGGAAGGCCATATCGAAGCTGGGGTTTGTGGAAGCAGTCATTGCTAGCTGCCAATTTGAACCCATCCACACAAAGGAGTTTCGCTTCCTCCTCTACATGTTCCACGCACAAATGTTGGAGAGGCGTTGCTTTGGAGGCCTTGATCTTGCAAAGTTTGAGGGTAGCCTCACAAAAGGGTCTGCAGTCTATACTTGGCCACTAACCAGACGTCTAGCTGATGAGTTTACAAGGGCTACGAGAAGGTTGAAGTTTCTTGAGGAGGAGGATGCAATAAATGTCAGCGGCCACAAGAGAGCTGCCGTTAATGACATCTTGCATTCCTCAGCTTGGAGGACTGAAAAGAAGTGGCGCTGGAGGAGTGAGAGCCTCAACAATGTCTCGGAAGTGCATGCTGGCCTCGGAGTTCTGGCAGTAGCCGCTGCAAACCTTCCTGACAGCAGATTTCCCGGGCTTCTAGGGCTTTCAGCAGTCCAACTGCAAGCAGTTCATTTCTACCTCCTCTCACGATGGGCGGTGAACTGGTCTCACCTTGTCATCCTCCTGTCGACCCTTCAGTCCTCGACGAAAGCGAAAAGCCCAGCTTCGCCTGATCCAAAGCCTGATTGGATTTTCAACATCTCCTCAGCCGGCCCTTCCCTTTGGAATTTCCTTGTCGCTCTATTGGACTTTGAGCTTCTAAGCTTTGACTTTGCTCTGCCCTGCGTCCTCATCTCCTCCCCTCAGCCGTATCTTCTTTGGACTTTTTGCATTGGACTTGTAACCATTTTCCTGGCATCCTGTGGTTTGATGGATTTGCAAGGTGCTTTTGGTTGTGGTTGTCCTAAAGTAAAGGGTGCCCCCGGTAGGCTGTTGTGGATTTTGATTTCTGGATTTTGGGTAGCTGAAGCCATGGTTCTGCGGCCAGCCTTGGAAAGAGGACGAGCTGAGACAAGATCAGGCAACAATTTGTTTGCCGCCAGGTTTGCTAGACATGATACACTGGAACGAAAAGAAAAACTGCCGACAGACTTTAGGGTTTGGCTGCATGATCAACACACGGTGTATTTTTCCTTGCCTTTGACTACGGGACCTCCTGACGCTGAAGAGATATGCAAATGGCTCATCAATTGCGGTCAGGAAATGTACCTGTCAGAGGAAGCACACAGAAAGTCCGCCGAAACCATCAATGCAGTGTCAGCAGCGCGTCTGGTAGTGAGAGAACAACTGACAGGCGTTTGGGACCTGGCTCTTGTTTGGTTGACGGACGAGCTGAGTGAACCTTATCCTGCACTCCCACTGTCCAATCTACTGGCGATGCTTGCGTTGGTACTGATGAGGGTCTGGAAAGGTTTCAACAGCCTTTTGTCTGGTGTTGGCCCGCAAACAACAAAGGTCAATGGGCGCCCCCCTTCTGACTTAGGATCGCTCCGTCATGGCGGTGCAACCCACCTTTTGCTGACGACCAAGGACCTAGAACTGGTCAGGCGCAGAGGCCGATGGGTACCTGGAATAGTGATGGAGATCTATTTGCGAAAAATTTTAGATACGACCTTTGCTGAAACACTGGATTGGACATTGCGAGCTAAAGTGATACAGCTTGCAGGAACTTTCCCAAAGCTGCTTAACCTCGCGTTTGCCTTCCTGAATTCAGCGATTCCCCCACAGAAATGGTGGAGACTCTTCCAGGCCAGTGACAATGAGGAGCATGGGGAGGAATGGGGACAGTTGGATGAAGGTGCCAACTTTTGGCTAAATACAGCCGTTGGCGATGGAACCCCTCACATGCAGTGAAAAAGTGCAGGGCGACGTGCTTGATTTCAAGCATGGAACTGAAACTTTCACCCTCAAGCTCCCCCGGCCCTTAACTATCCCGCCCTTATGGCAATGTCCTGGCCTGGGATGAAGGTGCCAACTTTTGGCTAAATACAGCCGTTGGCGATGGAACCCCTCACATGCAGTGAAAAAGTGCAGGGCGACGTGCTTATATATATACATATGTATACACACACAAACTAACTAAATATAGGTATATATATATATATATATATATATATTTATACACATACATACTCATACATATAGAGAGAGAGAGAGAGGGCTAATGGTCGACCAGTTGGCGAGGTATTACCGTCTTCTCCTGTGAGGCAGACTGGGTGGCTGAAGGGTAAGACTCCAATGGAAACCCATGAGTTTCACCTCAAAATACCCGGCTTGCTGGCGGAATTACTGTAAGTTGTGGAAAATCCAGTGGCAGGAGAACTGATGAGAAAAAAAATGGTTTTTCTTGGGCTCCCCATGTGGGCCATGTGGGGCCCCACAGTGATTTTTATTGCTCGTTCTTGTGGCGAAGCAGCATATGTTGCAGGTGGTTCTCTCCTGCTTGGGGAAGGTGCTTGAGCTAGCGGAGAGAGCTTGGTTGGTCTACAGGAAAGTGTGAGTTTAGTGTGCAAATATAGAATTGCGATCGAGATCAAAACTCTCTAACAACACATTTTCGGAGTGACTTGGAACATTTTGCCATCCCCCAAGTTGGCACCTCCAAAAAATAGCAGGATTTCCAAAAACTGCTGAGAGATTCTTCTACCGGGTTTTGGCACGTTTGCGGGAGAACCTGATAGTCTACATGTCGGATCCCTATATTTGGATGATTACCCTCAGGGCACCAGAAATTTAATGTTTTCAAGATAGGGAACCGCGGTCCTCTTATAGGACTTTCTTGACTGTCGATACCGGTAGCAAGCAGTCAAAATAGCAACATGTTCACTTGTCTTTCATGCGGAGATGGACATTTCCCATTTTCAGCATGGTCAGTGATTCCAGTTCCTGCTTACTAGCATCTTTTGTTTTATATACCCTCTGGTTATTTAACATAGCCATGGAAAATCACCATTTTTTATAGGTAAACCATCTATAAATGGACCATTTTCCATGGCTATGGTAAATAACCAGAGGGTAGCTATGGGTCCAAACTTTCCCTGTTTTGATCCCATGGGGCCTATTCAGTGAGCAATTCGACGACTAATGAGCTAAACAAGTAAGTAGATGGCCATATTTGCAGGGCTTTTTCCAGGTTTCCTCGTTATTACCCCTTGGTTATTCAACATAGCTATGGAACATGGCCCTTTTCTAGATGATAAACATGATGATTTTCCTATGAAAAACAGTGATTTTCCTGTTCGCATGCCGCAAACCGTTCAACGAACTATTTCGGGTACCATGGCTAGGACCAATGCTTTGAAAATCTGCACCCAAGGCACGGCATGTAAAGGTCGCCCTTGCGGGTCGCCAGGTGGACTACCTTTGTAGCTTTTTCTTTCTGCTGGACGTGATCAGCACAGCAACTCTCCTGTGCCTTGGCGGAGCGATGGTGACGATGGTGACGATGGTGACAGTGTCGGCCAGGAGAACGAAGGTTTCTGAATTTTCCAACAGAAGAGTCATGTTAGTACAGCAATAACATCCAGCATCCCCAATGACTTAGCATTTTTTATAAGTGGTACAAACTTATAAAATCTTATAAACCATGAAACATGGGTGGTTTATGTATGTTTATGTGGTTTATGACATTGCTTTACTAACATGTGACATTTTGAAAATCGCTGACTGTTTCACTGTTTCACCGAGCCATGAGGCTGGATCTCACCTGGATTAGCGAAGCCATCCAGGTGCGACCTGTTGGACCATTTCAATGGTGTCATTTTCGAAATTTTCGAAGAACGCCCTGGAAGAAAATCCTTAGCTGAGTGGTGCTATGCCTGGTTCAGAATCCTGCAGGATTTTTTTCAGTTCAACTCTGGAAGAATCCTGCAGGAAACCTCCTTTTGAATCAATGTACCTGTATATATATAATATATTATATATATATATATGTATGTACATATATGCTTCCCCACGAAAACCTGACAGTTTCCTCAAAACTGCAGTCGTTGCAATATCTTGACATTGTGACATCCGGACATTGTGACATCCGGGGTGGGTTGTTTCAATGCCCACCAAGTGGTGCCACAGGTTGGCTAAGTTGGATTATAAGTAGTTGGAGTTCTTGTTGTAGGGTTAAGTAGGGTTTATGGTGGATATATCACTGATAATTATGTCTCTATATATCCACAGTTGGATGGGTGAAAAAGAGTTTATAACTCAGGGTGCACTACAACTGGTATCATTTCTCATTGCTGCGATTCTCCGCTGGTCGTTATCCTTTTTGCATTGGTTCGTTGAATTTTTTTTTCGGGTCTCCAGCAAAACAATCGCATGTTAGGACACAATTGAAAGGTAACATCCTCAATGATTGTCGCTTAAAAGCACTTTTTTTTTTGGGGTACCGGGTAGCCTCCAATTTTGGCTGCTTAAAAGCCACAGTAAACATCAGCTGACTGTGAACAACGCGCCAGGGTGACAATAGCGACGCCTCCGACCTGCGGTCTGGCAGGTCTTTGCTGGGCCTTGAGGGTACATGAGAAATCGATCAGCATCATTCGACCATTTTTTTTACACCTGTTTTTAGCAACTATGGAATTTAGGAATATATCACCATCATCATCATCATCATCATCATCACCATCATCATCATCATCATGATCATCACCATCATCAACAAATGGTAGATAATAAACTATTATTATCATCCCATCATCAGCATCATCATCATAATCATCAACGAATAGTAGATTATCAACTATTATTATCCCACAACCATCATCATCATCATCATCATCATCATCATCATCATCATCATCATCCCAGTCGTCATCATCATCATCACCATCATCATCATCATCACCACCATCATAATCATCAATGAATGGTAGATAATCAACTATTATAATCCCAGAAGTATTAGCAATCTTTTCTGGAAATTCTATCACCTCGGCGTTAGGACGGCTCGTGTGGGCGCCAGAGCCAGCCGGGTGGTTCGTGTTCTACGGTTAGCCGGGGAAGCCCAGGAGTGAAGATGGACCAACGGATGAAATCGTATGGTTGCCATGGTTGCCATAGTTACCACGGGAATCATTTCATGGATTAATACCGGACAATGGTGGCGAGGAATCGGTTATAGATACTATTGGGACGATCATATAAGAATTGGGTGCCCTTTGGTTACGTGGCGTGCTTGAAAATCCACCATTTCTTAATGATTTCCACAGCTAGACACCTCCATTTTTGAAAGGGGTTTCCAGCCAGCAACGTTTGATGACACCGGAGGGTATTAGGTGTTGACTGGGATGCACATCCAAGCATGGTACCCATTTTTGAGATGAATGGGTATGCTTCATGGGCTTGATTTAGAGATTAGCGAACATCCCACCGCGTTCTGTATGTCAACATTTCCTATCAAAAAAGGTAGGATGTAAACCATCATAGCTATGGACAAGAACTATTTATAATGGATAAATTTAATCAAGTAGAGGTTTCCTGAAATGGAGGTACCCCTAAATCATTTGTTTTAATGGGTATTCCATTATAAACCATCCATTTTGGGGGTACCCCCATTTATGGAAACCCCCAAGTGTAAATGAAGCATCTTCAATAGCCTCTGTCAAGGTAACAGAGGGTTTGTTCGATTCATTTCTGGGAGACCGATGCCTGAGGTGCGAATCTTAAAGCTGTACAAAGCCTACTATGAGGCCCGGCAGAGGGGAATCACACATCGGGGTGCCGCCATAAACCTCTTGGGGATGATTTAAATGAAATGCCATGAACCAAGGTGCAACTGGTGTTTTTTTCTTATTGATGTTGCGTAATGGGACGAGGCCAATTGACCATACTTTGTGGCTGAACGGCCAGATATGTGCCTTTTTTTGGATGAAACGTGCAGGCCAAACAGCGGAAAGCTGAGAGAGAAAGAAGAAAACAGCAGGGTGAATTGGAGGCGCACGCTCAATGTTGGGGAAACCGACAGCTGCGGTTTTTCGGTTTTTCATGGTTTGACTGGTTGCAAGATTTTTCACATATTTTTGAGGCATTGGGGATTCAGCCATGGGTTTAGATTCCCGACAGTGAAATTCCTTTGTCATTACCCTAAGCTGCTTCTTCTGCCAGGATGATTGGGATGAAGCAGACTATGAAGCGCTAGAGAATGGACATACAAGAGATACAGAGAGTGCCTGGGATTCTTCAACGGCCTTGAATCAAAGGACTAGAATGACTAGAACGCTGCCGCCACATTTTTGTGAATCGGGTTCTACAGAAGATTCCCTTTGGGGCTGGTTTTGTAGTCCTGCGATACCCAGTGATAGTACACACAAGAGCAACCACACACACATCAGCTATCATCAGCTTATGTTTTTTGGTTTTTGCAAACACAACAGTACCATTTCACCATGGAAGTTGCATCCCATATTTGGACCTGTTCACGTGTGGTTAGCAAAGTTTTCTAGTCAAAGGTCGAGTTGGCAAAAAATTGTCCGAGATGACCACGCGGCGGGTCATTTGTACGGAGCTGAGATCGCGTTGAAAGGAGTGAGTGAAATTCGTGTGAAACCGCAAAGTGGTGCATTTGTGTGGATTGACAGGTTGATTTATGTTGTTTTTTTCAGCTGGAACTGGAACAAAAATGAACAAAATCATATCTTGCTAAGAATATTTTTTTTCCCCGCATTTTTTCTACTGCAACAGTTGAGCTATAGTTCTTCTTCGGGCATCCCAGAGCAGTCGCAGGTCTTATTTTGGCCATGCTCCTGTGTCTTCCTCTGCTGTCCAAAGAAACGGTGCTCTGCTCAGCCACTGATTTTTCTTTTTCGACCATCTGGTGAACACAAAAAAAAGGTGAAACCACGCACTTTGCCATGTACTTCTGTTGAATGGAAGAATTTTCACTAGTGGACTCTCTATATGTTATTTCCATTTATTTCTTATTATTTCTTCATGGTTGTCAATTGCATTCGATACTTAAACCTTTTGATTTTGGGTTCTTAAACCAGCGTTTCTGAATCGAGAACTCGCAGGCAGATCAGACGCCCTATAGCGCAACCTATGGTGCCAATCATGTGTGGGAGGTGCGCCTCGGGAGGGCTGATATCATGGGGATTTCCTGGGAATATATATATATAATAATAAATGATATATAGGATGTCTGCAACTGTCAGTCAGTCATTCATTCGTTCATTCAGTCATTTATTCATTTATCGGCGCATTGGTTCTTTCATGTCATTGATTTCATGTCATTGGGATCTCAAGAATCATTTGCTCATTCAGTGACGCACCTCACAGCATCAATCTTTCATTGCCGCATTTCACAGACATTCCTATAGGCCTTTTTGGGACGATCTCTTACATTCATTGCGCTGTTGCGAAGTTTGCTATCTGGCGCGGCCAGATACGACTTGTATGATGTGACTAGATGTGTTTGAAAATGGGGCATTTTTTCATGATCCAATGATCCAATTATAACAACTCAAAAGAATGAACCGTAACTGGATGGAATGGGGTAGCCGAAACTTTCAGACCATGCTGGATCTTTGAGTCCAACTGGAAGGCCGAAACGATTCGAATTTTCCGAATGGATCTTGCAGTCCCCGTGAAAACTCCACAATGAAAAATCCACAACTCTAGTCACTAGACATTTTGATCTTCAATTTTTCGGGAAGCTAGTCTTGACATGTCTTGACCAACAGCCATTGCGAGAATCTAACTAACAGAATCTAACAATGGGTGAGATAATCCTTCATTTGCTTGAATGATTGTCCCAGACTATATATCATGACTTAGAGACCATTGTCACAATGACACATCCCATTTGAAGTCCAAACACCAAAGCACAGCGTGTAAAATGTCACCAGGAATTCTTTCCGTCTTTGTCAAAAAGATCGGACAGCCCCACGCATTTTGTCCCCAAACACATACAGTACAAAGGAACACCCCGTTATACATACAGTACAAAGGAACACCCCGTTATACATACAGTACAAAGGAACACCCCGTTATATATATAATTAATACATATTATACATATAATACATATTATATACAATATTGTATTATACATATATCATATATCATGTAAATATATTTGTGCTTATATAACGGCATAAATCAGTATAGAATGTAGAAAATCTATCCATCACAAATCCAATACCTAGCCATACCCAGCCTAGTTCGAAATTAATTATGACCTATCATAATCAAATCACATAAATTTTCCCAAGTCTTGCTGAGTGCAAGAAATGGCAGGCTTTTGAGGCCAAACAGGCGGACAATAGCACTGCCAACGGCCTCAAGTGAGCCCCGAGTTTGTTGGGCGAAGCGGTGAAAGCCAACCCAGTGATCTGAACTTGCTGGGGTTATACACATCTATAAACATGTATAAACCACTATAAGTCACTATAAAGCACGAAGTAGGGTAAGCAAGGTCAACCACCAAGAAGTTCTTCATCCTTGGATCTTTTTAGCATCGGGGGAAGGATCATCCGCTTGGGGTGGCTAGCGCCAGGTACGACAATGTGACCGCCTAAGTCCATCTTGGGGGCAGTGCCACGTTCCCTATGATTCTATGATCTGGGGGAAAAAATGCTGGTTTCAAGTTTGTATTTTCATTTTGTATTTTCCGTTTTTAATCCCAAACTCCTAAACATCAGATGATGAACACGGTGAAGGGGAATGTCAGGATCCAACCAAAAGCACCCGAAAGCATGGACCCTAAAGGTTGCACATCCCGGGAGGCTGTAGCCTTGTTTGTTATTTTGCAATTTTGGTGTCTTCTGTGTGTGCCCCGCCTGGCAAATTGCCTGTGAAATCCCCACTTTTGTTGGCTACATAACCCGTTTCTGATTGTGAGTTCCTCCTTTTCTTCCGAAGTTGTCCCATTCTTCGCTCAGTGGCTTTAAAAAGGCCACACACTCGACCGTGACTGAGGCACTTCTGCAGTATATCTACTACCATAATTGGTACGTGGGCAATCATGCGGCAGGGGCCCTTGAAACCTTGAGAATGGGCATCTGCTTGATGGGGAGAATGGGCATTTGTTTGATGGGGTGAAGGAAATAGCCACCGATTCTGAAGAAAAATGGGAGACTTCAGTTGAGTTCAGTGACAGAAATAGTGAGCCAACAAAAACACGAATTGACAGATTAAAAAGTGATAAAGAAATGCTAAAACGTTTACTTGTTAACTACATCAGGAAAGCCATCCAGATCGTCACACCTTCAGCATCCTTCACCGCCTCGCTGCCTGACGTGGCTTGTTATTTCCTGTAGCAGCTGCAGGGGCTGTCGGTGGTCGCACCCAATGCTGAGAGCACTTCATCACAACATCAGTCGTCGGCTTCGGCCGCCCTCTTTTTAGGATCCTTCAGTATAACTGGGTATGGGTCAATACCTATAGATACATTTTTAGTGGGATGAACATCCATTTACCAGCTATTTTGTCACGAAAGCTAGCGTCAGCTAGCTGGAGTCTTCTTCCTTTAGCAAGTATTCCGGGGCAAGGACATCACGTGATTTTTCACGCGAAAGGGGGACGAGTGTGATGGACAGTTCCGGCCTATGCGACTTGGACCTTGTAAAAGCAACAAACAACAACAACAACCTTGTTAAAAAAAACAAGAACAACGCGAAATGGCCCCCCCTGCCCCCTCCCCCATATATATCATTGTTATTCATTGTTATATATCATATATCATATATCATTGTTGCATCCTCGTTGGGACGAACAATGCCGCGACCCGATGATGACAGTCCCTCCGCAACTCACCTCTTCCCTTCCTTCTTTCTCCTACCCCGCTAGCTTTCGTCATCCACCCCCCGGCCTCAAGTTTGGGGTTCACTAGGTACCAGGGTTTTGACACACTGCCAACTCAGTATAAGCAAACTAAGGATATTCGATGCCATCGATGCTTGATTTCTTTTGGGAGGGCCTAACAAAAACGCGCAGCACTGGCCGAGGGCACTTACTGCCCTGAGAACAACTGTGCTGGGCTGTATCTAGGCCACCGGAAAGTGGCCCCTAGGGGGGCCCCACTGGGGTGAACTTCTGGGTCTGGTGGCTGTTTCTGATGAATTTCCCTCATCGTTCCACATCTTGTGACAAAAACATAGGTTGGGTTGCTCAAAATCAGGAACCAAGGCTGGAAAATCAAGAATTTAGAACTAGCAAGGGCATTCAGTCAGAATCAGATGATCTTTCCAGGAACCTTACACATCTGCGGCGGGCACTGTTTGCCAATGGATGACAAACCAGCTACAATTTCTCGGATTATCATGGGATGCACATGCCAAAGAATTGCAATGATGCTATGGACTATGGATATTTTAAAGATCCGCATGCTCCGACTCACTAGTCCGACTCATACTTTTAAACTTTCAATTTCTGTCCTTAAATTTAAAGTTCAATTCCCATGCAGACGTCATTCCCATTTCCAACACTATCAGTCATCTTTCGCCTGGGACTTGCCAGGTTCCCTCTTCTGGTTTGGACTTGCAGGCACTGATGACCTGGGTTTTGGATGGGTCTCTCCGGCTTCCAGCACTGAAACTTGGTTCAGTTGCTGCACGGGTCTTGTTTAGAGATGAAGCGACAACTAGGGATAGATCAAAATCTTGGATTGCCCACCAATGGCACGCCACTAGAGATACCTGGCATGTCATTAAATATGTTTCTCCAATGTTAAGATTTGTGGGTGAAAATCCACAGATTCAGGGACTGCTTTTCAAACTAAAGGTCATTTTTTTCCGGCCGCTCCAGGGTTTCTTTCTCCGCTGAGAAAGGACATTTTCAGCGGTTGGTTCACCCTGAATCAGAGCAAATTTGGGATGTTTTTGGTCTTCCAATCCCCATTTGTGGTGGGTTAAAAATATTTTTGGATATTTTGAATGGTGAAACCAAGAATGGAAGGGTCTTAAATTTACGCCATTCGGTGTTTAGTAAAGTAGGTGCAATCAAGACTTTAGGCAACTTGTGTTCTAGTCTTGAAGCAACCATGGGCAAAATTTGATAAACTTTGTACCCCCCATTTTGGGAACAGATTATTGACCTTACCATTGATGTAAATAGTTCAATCCTCCTTGAAGCCTCCCATTTTCGGTTCCCCCGGCCCTTTTCTAGGTCAGAGCACCGATACAAGCTTCACCACTAGCTTAGAGGACATGGGCCATGGGCAAGCAATGCAGGAGTTGACGGTTGACGTTGCAAAAAAGGGTATACAAATGTATACAATAGAAAAGGGGAAGTTTACATTCAAAATGGAGATTGATCAAGCCAAAGCTCGGGATTGCTTTAACCGGCAAAGGAAAACACCCCCAAAATGGTGAGTGAACCGATCGAAGACGACGTCTTCGGAGTGCTGAGCAGACGGTTGCCAAGTAGATGATACCATGATACGGTCATGAAGGTCTTAGGCCGGTTCATCAGATGAAAAGGCTGACCGGGTTGCTCTTGGGTTCCATGTTCTCCATGGCCAAAGCCAAAAGAAGTGCTTTTCACTCGAACTACACTACCGTAGTTCACATTTTTGAAGGTCCAAAGCTGAAAACATGTTTGGATTTTCCAGCTGGTTTTTGCTTGACTTCAAACATAATAAAAGGATATAAAAGGTGGAATTCTTCCAAGAGCGAAACTCACCTTTTTCAGAGATTGGATTCCCGATGAATCCTTGGTCTTTCCCCAAGACCTGAACCTCATGTCTTTCTACGAAGTCTTTCATCCCAACAAGTTGAGGGCCAAAAAGACGTAAAAAGAAACTATGTACATACATCTTTCCACATTTTTAGGTAGCTCCCGTTTTTACCTCAAGTCTTCCGAAACCCATTCCTTTTCTGAATACCCAGCCCACATCCCCATGAAATTCATGTTCTTTAGGATCATCAGTTTTCCGTTTTTTTTTTCACGCAGCCGCGCAGTACACGCAGATGACTTCAGGGGTCCTTGACAGCTGGGTGGGCTCGACCCGGGAGGAACCGACCGAAGCGGAACCGTGGGAGTTGATGATTGGAGCCTGATAGGATACAGATGCAAATCTCTGGTTATGACATTCACAGTTAGCCATGGTTTTTCGATGGCCTTAATCGAAATAGATGGTTTAGCGTTTGTAAAAATGGGGATTTTCCATGGCGAACTGTTAGTCATAACCAGATGGTAGATGTTGTAGTCAATTAATTTGTAACTATGAAATATTTGGGATTTTTCATGATCATGATAGTAGAAATGATTTCTGTAGTAGCAATTATGACAATGAGAACAATGATCATAAGGATGATTGTGATACCAATGATAATACTATGTATAATATATAATAATAATAATATATAATAATAATAATATATAATAATAATATATAATAATAATAATAATAATAATAATAATATATATAATATGTATATGTATATCTATATGTATATGTATATGTATGTGTATGCGTATGTGTATGTGTATGTGTATGTATATGTAAATATGTAAATGTAAATATGTAAATGTAAATATGTATATGTGTATGTGTATGTATATGTAAGTATGTATATGTAAGTATGTAAATTGACGGGAGTTGACATGATGGGATGTGATTTTCCATTTAATGTAATGCAAGGAATGATGATACAAGCATTGTCGCTTCTGGTACTTAAATTATAGTATACTATATTCATGGACTTTAAGCCAACGGCCAGGATTATCTGACGGCTTATGGCACGATGCCCTCAAGCATCAAGGCATCCAAACTGGGGGAGGTATCAAGGGATGTTTTGGAAAACCCACCAGGAACCTAGAAAATGATGATTAATGAATATTATCGAGTGGAATTTTGGGGGTACCCTCCTGCAAACGTTTACATCGATATGGAAAATCCACCATGCCATTTGTAGACCATTTTCCAGATGGGAAACCATGGGTTTTCCACATAACCTGCGCAAAGCTGCAGAAATGCTAAAATTGCTAAACACAAGTATTATTTTGTGGTAGGATATATATATATATATTTGCGGCTGCTATATATATACATATATATATATATAATGTATATACATATATATATATATATATATGTATATACATTATATATATATATACATAGATATCTATAATATATACGTGTGTATATATATATGAATATAATATATATATAATTATACAAACTCTCTTTTTCGACCGGAGATTTATGTGGACCAAGGTTTCACAACATTTTGTTGCGAAATCATAAATTTACTACTCTGCTTCTTCGATGAAGGCAGTCTTAGTCTTAGCTTCATATTTCCCTAGCACAACCACTGCAATAAGGCGCATGCATAGCCCCGCTTCAACTCCGAAATTTGTGTCTGAAATCCTTATTTTTGGTTGCTTCACATTCTATTTTCGGTTAGAAATCCCCCAATGTGTTTCTTGGTCCGATCCGATTTTGATTTTTTTTTAGTTATGGCTGAAATCCCCGGTATTCTACCTCTGCGTGCGTCAAGGCCTCCCTGTCAGAGCCCTGGGGCCGGCAGTGTGCCACATCCTCACAGGAGCTGTGATTTCCAACACGGCAGCTTTGAACATCAATGGAAGATGTATACAAAAAAATGCTGTAAATATGGATTATGATTATGATATATTGATATTATGTATATGGATTATGATTATGATATTTTATCTATATGAATTATGACTATGATACTTACTATATAGTCAAAAAATGTGTATATATATAGATATACATGGATTACGTATTTGGATCCTATGCGATTTGAACCGACAGAAATTGAGAAATTGGGATTCTACGTGAATGGACTGTAACACAATTGGGGATTCAAGCAAGATGAAATGGGATCTTCAACGACATGATTGTATTCAAAGTTACTCCAGCTGGGGAGTGGGGGATATTAGCCACAAACGGGGGAGTGGAAAAAATGGAAAAAAACAATTGGTGTGTTCCAGCCAAAGAAGAGTTTGAATCCCAGAAAAGATGTGGTTTGAGTATGGGTGCATTCTCAAGGTGCTCGCAAATACGGAGGAACGGAGATTAATTGTAGAGTTGAAAGGGTGTAGAGTGAAACATGTCGATCATGATAGGAAGGAGTAGGAGGGCAAGCATTATTACAGTCTTTCTTGTTGTTTGTTGTTGTTGTGGTTGTGGTTGTGATGGTGGTGGTGGTGGTGGTGGTTGTCTTGGTGGTCGTGGTGATGGAAGTGCTGCTGGTACTGATGCTGCTTCTGCTGATGACGATGAAGATGATGCTGATGAAGATAATATTAAAACGATATGATTATGACGAAGATGAGAATGAGAACGACACACAAGCATACAACTCCGAGCAAACTCAACAATGGAAAGAGCCTTAAATGGCGCCAAAATGCGCCAAAAAAGAGTCCTCACCCTACTCCGAAACGCATCCCCACTAAGTCCTGATTTTCGGAGGACCTTGTAGGTGTCTCCTTGATCGACACGGAAGTGCAGAATGCCAACTACTACAAGGCGACACCGCGGGCAAGTCCGCCTCCAACGAAGTAAGAGCTGCCAGCATTGCTTTCTCCAAAAACTCTGGTTGATTTGCCTTGGTGGCGGCCAAACAAAAACCCTGATTTTGTATACGGATCTCAAAGTAGTGTGGGTAAAACCTCAAAAGTCCCAAAAGTCACAGAGCAACAGCCATTACTTGCAACCCAAAGGCTTATGAATTCGGTGATGTCCCCATCTTTGTTCTTTCCAGACACTTTTTCTTTAAATGCTTGGCTGTTTTTGCAAGTCCTAGTTCTTGTTGGTGAAGTTCAATGCCAATATCTTCTTGTACTGGTGGATCATCATATTAAATCCCAATATCTTCTTATCATGTGGGTAAAACAATAATCATCCACCCATTGAAGTCATTTAAAACGGTTTACACCACCTATAAAAATAAGGTGATTTTGGGGGGATGGTTTAGTATCGTTTTACGCACATGATTCTCAGTGATTGGTCGATTGGCAAAAAAAATATTCGACGCCTTTCGATCCGCTTTCGCAGATCTATTGCCCCTTAGACTTGCGACTCACGGAGATTCAGGTGCGAAAGTCCGACATCAAATTTTGGATCCAGGAAGATCCTTGGGAGCCACTTTCTTTGGATTCTGATGTCCTGTGCCATGCTAATTTGAGGGTTTTCATCCGTCGGCCTTTCTTGTGGTGTGAAAGATCCCACGCATATTTTCCCTTGTCCCAAGAAATCAACGCTTGCTAGAAAGCTTTCCCTTTTTGGACATCATTGAAGTGATTGGGGGAGTTCAACGATTTTGAATCCACTATCAGCAGCAGATTAGTGCCGTCTCTCCCAGCTGCTCTGCAGGCCTATGCCCCCAGCCTGATGCAACAAGGCCTTGCCAAAGGGTGCAATGGTGGAAAACATGTGGGAAGATGCCACAAAAGGAGGAAATTCAGCGCAGAAACATGGGCAAACATTATGAGTCCTCCATGTTTTTTGGGAGAGTAGCAGCCAGTGGACTGTTGATAAAAGCTAGTGGAGCTTTTGCACTGGTTTGAGGTCCAAAAAACTTCACCAAAGACATGGCACCAAGTCGCAACGGCTCAGCTCTGCACCTTTCACTTCAAAACGGGAGGTCAAACACCCTATCTGACCTTCTACTTTGACATGCGCCCCTTCAACCGAACCACCGCGCTGCCGGGATTCCTTGGAAGTGGGTGGTTTCACCCTCACCTGGGTGCACTAAACGAATAAGATGCCTCATCCTGTAGATATGCATGTTCCAACTATGTTTTTCTGAGCAAGTGTGTGGTTTTATTTTTAAAAATAGGTCTGACATTTCCAGCGATTCCATCCGATACCTATATATTTCTAGAATGGCCTCCTTAATAAAGGGACAAACAAGGCACAAATGACCAGGGGGCCATGGCCGAAAAGGAAACGGGGTGGGATATAACTTACCAGAGATGTGTTTCTGAACATCAAGGGTACCCTCTGGTAATTTAACATAGCTATTCAAAATGGCCATTTATAGTGAGTTTTCCCATGAAAAATGGTGATTTTCCATAGCTATGTTAAATTACCAGAGGGTACATTTAATATGGCCAGCCTTTTTTTGAGGCCCTTTTAAGGAAGCCTGGATTTCGTGACCTGCGCCAGCCGGTCCTGCAGCCGGTTTCAGGTTCGGACTTAGCAACACTTTCTTTGTCATGATCCTGCTGGTCACGGCGTCTTTGATGTTCACCAACGACGCAAACCGCTTGGTCCTGCGTCCGGCAGGGGGCCCAAATGGGGGGTCCAAGGGGAGTTGGGCTGTCTGAGACCTACCAGCTAGCTCCTTCGAGCATTTTGAAGCCACCATTTCCAATAGCAGACAGTAGGTATATATGTCAGAAATGGTATCTGAATATTTCTATATGTTTCTACCATTTCAAAGGTTCCAAATCCACATTGATCTCAGGTGGAGAAGATGATCGGCAGAATCGAGGCGCCAAGCGTTCGGAGCGTTCGGACCCTTCGTAATCGATTTGATGGGTTTTGCCAGCTGGAAACCCTCCATTTTACGGGGTCAGGCCATTCGAGACAAGCCGCTCTTGGCGATGAAGATGGCTCCTTTGGCGGAAAAAATGGGGGAAATGGCTACGGGTTCGTACGTGGATTATATGACACTTTGAATAGGAAAAGGACGATAAACCACTGGATGATGTTTCCATCAAGATTTTGATACAATTCCATTTGATGGTGAAAATGATGTAGAATCCATGGATTTTCTGCAAGATTTCCTTGAACAATACTGCAATGGTCATCGTCTCCCTACCTCTCTCTCTCTCTATATTCAAATGAAATGGTGCTGAAAGCGTGGTGATTGACAACCCTCAATTCAGGTGACGTTCATAGACCCTGTCATCCGTTTTGTTGCTCAATAGATTCCACAAAAATTGGAAGGTTCCGTTCCGTTCATTTGGATATACATATTGGGATGTTTTTTCATCTAAAAATGGCTTTGTCTGAAAATGGGTACTTCAAATTTTCATGCTTTGTCATCGTAAAAATCGTCATCATTCTCCCTCTGAACGCGGCAATTTTTTTGGGGGCTAAAGCGATTTTTCAGTTAAGTCCTTCATTTTCAGACAACTCCGCACCACCTATTTTTTGTTACATATCCCATAATTTCATTCCTTGAAGACTGGGCCACTGGGCCAAGGCCGACGACGAATTCAAAGCGGAGGAGATTGCAAAGGAGCGGATGTGCATCACTTGCTGTTGTATGGGCCTCTGAAATTGCCATTTGATAGCGGAAAATGATAACGATCACCAGATGTTTGGGTACCGCATTTATGGACACGCCATTTCAAGTAGCTGTGGTCAGCGACACATGAACGATTTCAAGTGTATGAAAAATGAAGAGATCAATCAAGAAATATGGAGTGTTCTCATGTTTTCTGCCTAGGAGATCATCGTAAATCTAGAAATGATGCAGTCAGCCATCGATGTGATCGGTGCAGTCAGGAACGATTGCAGCGGGCGAGAAAGAAGCCCTGGAATCGAATCTGCTGGGAGCGGGGTTGCTGGAGCTTGCCGTTGTTGGTGAAAATTGGAGCTTTCAATCATCTATATCTAAGATATAGATATATATCTATATATATATCTAAGATATAGATATAGATATAGATATAGATATGGATGATATATGATGATATATGTATGTATATATTCCGTAGACACTGGGTATCAGTGAACTCCCAGGAGAGACATAGTTTTCTCCGATCTTTTCGCCAGGAGATTTCGAGATTATCTGCGACATCCAGAAATGAGGTGATGGAGACAGTGATTTTAGAGAAAACCATCATCAAGCAGCTTGGCGAAAGCGAAGACATCCATGGCTCACAAATTTTGTTTGGTCCGCCCCAAAACTCTCATCATTTTTTCATTTGTGAAATCGATGGCCGCGATGTTGAAATTGGCGAAGCCCCAAAAATGTGTGTTGCACTAGCAGAATCATACATGTCAATTGTCTATTGTATTTGTCAATGATCGAAGTCATAAATTGGTTTCAGGGAAAACGGATGAGACACCTTACAGATGATGGTGATGACCAGGTCTTCTGTTAAGAAACAAGCCAACTTAGAGATTTTTTTGGATCATTTGGATCATATCTTGATGAACAGGACTAAGAAATCTGATGGTGTAAGCCCATGCTTAATCCCATGGTTAATCTTTGTTGATGGTTAAATCCACCATGGTTTTTGATGGTTTTTGTATATCTATGGTTTTTTATTCGGAATCCTCGGCTCTGAGGCTCGGTTCCTTGCTGGCCTTGGGTTTTGGTGAAGCCGGAGCCGACATCATCGGCACCTGGGATGCCTGTGATGTCGGCAAAACTGGGCAGCGATTTGTTGAAAATGAGGTACCCTCTGGTAATTTTTCATAGCTATTGAAAATGGCCATTTATAGTGGATTTACCTATTAAAAATGGTGATTTTCCATGGCTATGTTAAATAACCAGATGGTAAATATTATAGCATCATTACTTGTGGGTGAATTATGAGGACCTCGCTGTCACCATTTGAGTTATGCTTTCTATTGGAGGAACTGCTATGGACGGCTGCTCACCATACATCTAAACTGCACTGATCTTCTCAATTTCTGAGAAACGCATGCTTTTCCACCAAGGTTGCAGATTTTTTGGTCACATTTTTTGGGTTCCTATGGTTCCCTCCTGGCACCGCGACGAACGACTGTCACGGTCAGGCAAGAACATGAGCGGCTCGGACTCTGCCGGAGTCAACGCCATGGTTCCCGGGCGCAAGTGCGAGTCAGGGCCACGGTGGCCACAGTGCCTGTTTTTTCCGATGGATGGGTCGATGGGTCATGGTCACCCCTAAAACAAGAGTGTTCATGGTCGGCTTTTCAAGCTGAGCTTGCGATTTTTTCAAAAAGATGAAGTCAGTTCAATTTATTTATCAACTTATACTGAGAAACTTATGTAACTTATATTGATTAACTTAATATATTTAGTAATACTGAAACTTATGTAACTTAATGTAACAAACATGTTTCTAAGTGAGTCAGCATCACTGAGCTCCCCGTTGCACTCGTTGCCCAGGTGCATCGTTGGGGTGATGCGGGTGCGCGACTTCAGCACCGCCACGGAGGTGCAGAACGAACTCATTGTGGGATCCGATGCCGATTTTTGGAGTACCAGGGAAGATCATGGTGAAAATCATGGTGAATGATGGTTATGATATGGTTTTTATATGGTTTTTATATGGTTTTTATGATGGTGAATAATCTGCCTTAATGGTGGTGAAAATCACGGTTAACAGTGGTTAATAATGGTGAGAATCATGGTGAATGATGGTTAATATGATGGTTAATATGATGGTGAAACTCATGGTGAAAATGATGGTTAAAAAAAATCTAGGTCAATCTTACATGGATACAAACTAATCCTAACCAGTCTTTTGGTACCAATGGGAATATCTACGTTCACCAGCAAAGAATTTGTCATTTTTTGCAGGGTATCTGGCTGATTGGCAACCAGTATTGGTCAATACTGGTTGAGAATGTGGCTTGAGAATGGCCGACCACCGTTAACAGTGGTTAATATGATGGTTAATATGATGGTTAATATGATGGTTAATATGATGGTTAATATGATGGTTAATAGGGGCTTGACAATGGCTAATCATGGCTTCTAGTGGTCAATGGTTAATGGTTGACAATGGTGAAATAATGGTAAAATCTAATCCTAAGATCGGTGAATCATGGTTTTTATGGGTAAATCCCTAAGTTTTGCATCAATTTTTGTGGCTTGCGACCATATAAGAAATGGGGTTCATGATTGGGCCCACTACTTAAGTGCGCGGATGCTCCTTGTGGTAACGATGGAAAAACGAGGGATCCAGACAAGGACATCATTGGATGCTGCTCCCCGGAAAGTGCAGGAATGCGGAGGATACCTTGGGAGAAAGAGAGTAGCAAACAGCTTTTTATCGGGTCCGGCTAGATATGGCCAATTTGCATATCCTGGCTATCCTGGCTGACAAAAATGAGCAGCCTAGGGCCTAGAATTACTCCGGTTTCGGGTGTTTCAGCCAGGTTCTGCAGTCCAAAGTGATGATGTTCTCCAATCAGATTGCGGAAATCGTCCGGGCACCGGAGAGTCGTTGATTTGACCAGTTTTCCGATTCGCTGAAGAGTGAGATCAACTCCGTTGAGATGAGATGTTTGGATGGCCTAAAAGCCCTGAAACCATGATTGCCATGGTCAAAAGTCGGATGCGTGTCGAAAGTATTGGGGGATGGTCATCAATCCATGTTTTCATCGTGGGACGTATATCAAAATGGCTAACCAACTGTACAGTACCTGGATAGGGTTTTGCTCCGCAACCAAATGGGTCTGGAAATGGAGGATACCCAAAGTGGCTGTTTGAATGGGTAAAATGATGAGACACATTGGTACACCCTGGGATTTTTGGGGGCTATATATATATAATATTTATTCAAACAACCTCAAACATTCAAAATGACTGACTCTTCAACAATTTCATGCTTTGATCCCAGAACATCACCGGCTGCCTCAAGGTCCACGGCGTGTGCAACGAGTTTCATGGCGTGCGGGGTCCTGGTAAAATGGAGGTGGACGATATAAGGCCATATTTTGTGGGGATATTTCCTGAAAATTTGCCCTGACATTTAGGCCTTACTGTATATATGGTAGGTACCTCTAATTTGAAGTCGACATTGAATTAATGGTGGAATAGTATGAAATGGTGAAACTCAGATCAAAGTCAGAGATTGTTTTGAAAACTTATGGATAGAGGTGAGTTGAGCTCGTAGCTCATGTTGGACCCAAAGTGTCCAATGGGATCAAGCTGAACATCTGAACCCGTCTGAACCCCAAGGCCCCGAACAAAAACACTGGGGAGACTTTCCTGGTGATTTGGAAGCAGAGCGAGGATTCAGGTGTGGTTTTTCGTGTGTCACCAAACCCTCCGCAAGTGAATTGTTGGAAAGCAGTGGTATTTTCATGATGAAGCAGTGCTTTATGAGTAAACAGAATGAAATACATTAGTAACTAGATGTAACTAGTATACATTAGTCAGTACTATCATCAGAACATGTTTTCTCTGAATTTCAGATCCGCCAGATTTCCCGAATAGATGTGGTGCCACTGATCTGGGATCAACGCTCGGCCAATGTTGGGAAGCCCCCAAAAAAACCAGAGCTGAAAGAAATTGCAGGAGTTTTTTTGATGGTTCTCACCCAAAAATCATGAAACATTGAGGTTTTACATCTGGTTTTCCCCAAAAAGTCATCGAAGATCTGGCTTTGAACCTTGCAACATCTTGCAACATCTTGCAACATCTTGCAAATTGAACTGGATTTGGGAACACCTTTGAACACAAATGGTTCATCGAGGTTCTTTGAACATTAAGCCACTTTTTTTGGGGATGCTTGAAATCCCACCCATAAATTGGTCATCAATTCGGGTTCATGGGTTGTTTATTAACCAAATCGCAACAAATCGTGAGATCCATGACAAACCAGGTTTTACTAGCTGTACTCTAGGTATTATGTTAGTTCTACTCCAGTCATACGGAGGTTTTCCTAAAATAAAAATACGGGTCTCCAAATCATCCTCCATTGTTAGATAGATTTTCCATGATTTTCCATTATAAACCATCCAGCGGGGGGGATGCCCCATTTATGGCCAGGGCTGGACAGCGAAGCGCTCATGGCGAAGTTCGCGGAAGGACCGCGGGATCATAATCCCGTTGGTAAAATGGAGGTGTCAGCGGGATCGAACTCAATGGATAAATCATAATCAATCCATTGGCAGGTCAACCATCAAACACCACAGAGCCATTGAAACCATTTAAAAATTGGAGATATAACCATCAAAATTGTGGTGTTTATCTGTTTATCCCCATAGTCTGGATGAATAAGGACCTCACGTCGCGACGTTTCTCTGGAATGGTGGGAATTGCAAGGGTTTCGAATCCCGAAATGGGACCGTCAGGTTGGTGAATGATCATATCCACCATCGACATTCAAAAGTCTCGGGGTAATTCATGGGAGTACCGATGATACCATCTTTTGGATTGTTTTTTTTTTTTTTCCGGGACATTTTTTAAAAAAATACAGGAATTCTCATGATCTTCATGGTAAAAACGTGGTAAAAAACCCATGGTTTCTGGCACGGTGAAGATTTCCCCAAGACATCCACCGACAGGTTCCATCGTCTCCTCTGCGGCGGTGATCGGTGCCGTGCACCGCTCGTGACGACCTCAACGTGACGTGTGAAACTGGGGAACTATCCCAAGAAAGAGCCTTCTTTCAGGTTAAATTAGTATCAATTATTCAGGGAGAGTTTTTTTTTTTTTTTAATGGGGTTTTGAATGGGATTGAAATATTGATGATCAGTTACTTGTCATGTTTGCTGATTGGAGGGTAAGTAGCTGATCAATACTACTGTTTGTCGTGGTTAAACCACCATTTTCGTCATGGCCAACGATTTGAGTAATGTGGTAAACCTGGTTACCCCTGGTAGACCATCCCATGAATACCAACCTTTCAAAAGGGGGTCATGATAGACTTCATCCCATTACTAGAAGTATATGGTATACCCAATGTCACAGATTTCAATCTTGGGGATGGTCTATGATGGGTTTTACCGCATTAAGATGGCTATGGATCAATACCTTGAAATCCACTATTTTTAGGGAGAAGCACATCCAAAAACTACAACAGCTATTTTAAGGGGTGAACAGAAGGAGTACATTTTCTGGCTTTTCGGCTCCGAACCGAAAAAAAATGGCATGTCTGAAAATCGGTTCCCACAATTCGGCCCATCATGGGTTCATTACTATCTGTCCATCAAGATAGCAGGAACTGGTGAGATCTTCACCGCTTTCAGATACCCTCTGGTAATGACTAACAGTTTGCTATTGAAAATGACCCAGTCGAAATAGTGGATTTACCCATTGAAAAATGGTGGTGATTTTCCAGTTCGCTATGTAAATTTACCAGAGGGTACTTTCAGGCCATTGCTGGGAAGTTATAGAGAACATCCCGGTCTTCAGTACCGATTAGGTGCGCGGCTCTGCCCAACGGGAGATGCTGGAGATGGTGGAAAACTGGGATTTGGTAATCATAGGTTTTAATCATTTTTAAACCATCCCCATGTTCTCAATTTGATATGTTCAAACCACCAGCAGCTCTGCATGGTGGAACTTTTTTCAGCACAACTCTTGGACTTCGAGATCTCGATTCGGGTGACTCGACTTGGGTCACTACTGTTTGCTCGACTTGGGAATCCCATCTTTCTTGGTGCAGATCATTTTGAGCCGTGTCCAAACTTCGCATTTGGAACCATTTCCCAACTCCATTTCCTCTGATTTGAATGATTTTTCCAAACTTTACCCTCTGGTAAACATACAAAAAGCTATTGAAAATGGCCATTTATAGTGGATTTTGCCATCAAAAATGGTGATTTTCCAGGTCTTCCCGTGCTCTTGAAAGCCACCTTTTCGATCCCTTGCAACGACCTTCAGGTTCCAAGTGCCGCGTGCACCTGAGCATAGGCCTTCACAAAGGCTGGGCCATTGAGGGTGCTGCCTGGAGCCCCAATGGGCCGAGTGGAGCTGTTTTTTTTTTGTTTTTTTGCTCAACTTTTCCGAGTTTGAAATCAGTTCTGTTCTGGGAGTCCGAATTTCGGAATGTTTTTGAGCTCTAGATGTTTTACGAGTCCAAATTGCTGGACAAAGAATATAAGGTTTTTGTTGGATTAGCCTCGGGCAAATCTATTCCGGCACTGGAAAACAGTTTTTTTTGTAACCACAACTATAGTATAGTAATCCCCAGAAAGAGAACATCACCATGATAGTAGGTTTTACTAAATTCGATCTATTTTGGTGACCAAAACACCAAAAAAAAGTCACTCCAAATTGCTGGGAGACAACTTCAGTGCCATGGTTGGGAGTGACCATTCGACCTGCTCCGACTCCTTAGGTTGGGAGTGAATTCAAAATCGATTGCTCCTACCTGTCGCCCAACGTTTCCATCGCCACATCCATCGAGAGATCCACGGACTGCGCGTTGCTGACACTGAAGATGTTGCTGAAATACCCCATGATAGGGGATGGACATCTATTGGATGATTGGGCAGAAGAGACTCTTCATATAACATATTACATCTACCAAAAAAAGCATATAACATATAATATAATTTAATATAATATAAATGGTATATAGTATGTAATATATGACATATGATATATAATATATACTATGTAATATATGATAAATGATATATATATATTATATATTATATAATATAATATATGATATGTAATCTATAATATGTAATATATGATATATGATCTATAATATGATATGATATATTATAATATGACATGATATATTATAATATAATATAATATGATATAATATATATATATATACATATTATAGTATATAGTATATGATAAAACATTGATGATATATAATGTATAATATATGATATAACGTATCTAATATGTAATTAAA
>Ga0126342_10002274_pt1 | contig 29543 bp, 23 predicted proteins | sample Cyp1metagenome_FD_92528 | JGI IMG/M metagenome (GOLD analysis project Ga0126342, IMG submission 92528) | Coral microbial communities from Lord Howe Island, Old Settlement Bay, Australia - Cyphastrea 1 metagenome | ecosystem: Host-associated > Invertebrates > Cnidaria > Coral ...
CCAATTTTCTCAAACTGCACAACTGGAAGATAGTGTGACAAAACATGGCCGGTGGGGGCCCAAAACTGGGGGCTTGAAAAGTGATGCCAAAGGGACTCCCGTACCATGTACCCCCATAGTAATATGATATATATATACACATACAACATCACACAACATATTATAACTTAAAGATATTACATTCAATCTGCTATCTTATCGTATCAAATACAGAGAACCTCAGGAGTTCAGCCAGTGGCAGGCTGGTATCAGCTACCAATCCGGCTATAAACTGCCGGTTTGCGAAGCTCTGGATTTGCTTTAGGCGTTCTATTCCCCCTCTTAGAACACCGAGGATGATTGCTAGTCCCTTCGCCCTAATATTGAATGAAATACTCCCCGTATGGGACAACAACATGAATGGATCCAATACTAAACGGGTTTCGTTTGAAGGAATATTCATATTGGAGGACCAGATTCTTTGTCTCCAAGCCAGGGGAACTCAACACATCTCAAAAATCCAAACTTTCCTATGGGTCAAGGGACACTAGTGTATCTATATATACAAATATATCTATGTATTCATGTATTTAGGTAGATACATTGTAAACTATAATTATAATACAATAACATATGATATGTACGAGTGTATATTATAATTTCATATGTATATATCACTAACCTCATAATAACATATAATAATATACCCAATATCATGTAAAACTATATATCTGGGTAAATCAAAATATTTCACTAGCCTCAAGTAAGGCGAACGCTGGGATGATTCCCCTTACCCATCCCAGGATTTTAGACCATTGGTTTGGACACAGCCAGATGTATAGATATTTGAGTAACCATCACTAAAGAAAACACTATAATCATTGTTAACCCCCACATATATATATATGTATATATTTATACATAATTATACATAGATCATGTGTATATTTAAAAATAAATGCATATATCATGTGCGTATATATATTTATATATATGTACATATCATGTGTGTATATATATATATGTACATATCATGTATATATATATGTATATATATCATGTATGTAAATATATATATATATATATATATACATATCACATATACATATAGTACATATAGATAAATTTATCACATATATATATATACACATAGATTTAACCATTTATGTCTAAGAATTCACCCCATCGGCAGCCGCCTCATGAGTTTCCACGGGGTGGAGCACTTGGATTTGACCCACCTGGAACCATGGGCAGCTCTGTGGGATGGATAAATGGATACCCTCTGGTAAACTAGCATAACCATGGAAAATCACCACCATTTTCCCGAATGCGTAGCAAGGGTGCCCGTGTCACTCTGGGGGTCTAGTTGGGAATTGGTGTTCGCTGAATGTCGCGTTTACGACCGCAACCGTTCGCAACCGTCCGCGACCGTTCGCAGGCGGTCGCGTGAGCCCCGTATGGCAGTGCCTGTGGCAAGTTCTACAAAAGTGGTCGCTTTTGGAGGTTTCCAATGCCGTGTAGCCTCGTTTCACGTGGCAGGCGTGGCACTTCGTGACATTCAGACGTGTTTGGTAACGTGTCGAAAGTCGTTTTGTGTGGCAGGGGCGATATACTTTTGCGTCGTTTCAAGAAGATGAGGCGCATTTTTCGTGGCAGGCGCAGCACTTTGGCGACCTCCATCGTCATTTTGCGTGCCAGGCGCAGCACTTTAGACGTGTCATGTTGCGTGTTTTTGCGAATCGCATTGTCAGGGCTGCGTCAAGTGGCGACAAGGTGCAAATTGCGTGGTGGGCGTGGCATTTTGTGAGATGTGCTGAAAATTGACGGAAGCCTCGCACGAAACATCGATTTTGCGGTAGCAAATGTTGAGGTTCATAAGAAAACTCGTAGGAAAACGTCGATTTTGAAGCTACAACTATAAAAATTGGAGGATGTCTCGAACGAAATGCTCGTTTTGATGCTCCAACATGTCTCGTCTCTAGTCTCTGGTTTTCCTGTGGCCTTGCCGTGTCTAATGTGTCTATATGAGGGAATCTGCAAAACCTATCCTGTTTCCAAGATGTCAAAGCAAGTTGTAACGTGGTTTTGCGTGGCAGGCAAAGCACTTCGTGACATTCTCATGTGTCTGCAAACGTGTCGAAAGTCATTTTGTCTGGCAGGCGCGATACTTTGAGCATACTCTACACTCTACACTCTACACTCCGCACACCACACTCCCCACTCCCCACTCCCCACTTTACACTTTACACTGAACACTTTACACTCCACACTTTACACTCCACACTTTACACTTTACACTCCTACACTTTACACTCCACACTCCACACTCTACACTCCACACTCTACACTTTACACTCCAGACTTTACACTCCACACTTTACACTCCACACTCTTCACTCTACACTCTACACTCCACACTCTACACTTTACACTCTACACTTTACACTTTACACTCCACACTTTACACTCCACACTTTACACTCCACACTCTACACTGCACGCTCTTCACTCCACACTCCACACTCCACAGTTCAGTCTCCACATATCTCCACACTCTACACTTTACACTCCACATTCCACACTTTTTATCTACACTTTACACTCCACACTCTACACTCCACACTCCGCAGTTTACACTTTACACTCCACACTCCACACTTTGCACTCCACACTCCACACTTTACACTCTACACTTTACACTCCACACTTTTTATCTACACTTTACACTCCACACTCTACACTCCACACTCCGCAGTTTACACTTTACACTCCACACTCCACACTTTGCACTCCAGCCTCTTCCGCATTCCACAGTCTAGGGGTACGGTTGTTCAAATAACTTGTTTCACAAAAGTGTTCTACGTGACTGCATTCGGGTTCGTGGGCTGCATCTTGTTTAATGGGTAAATCAACCAACCAAATGATTAAATGGCTATTTTCGATAGCAAGCTGTTTAAATTACCAGAGAGTATCCAGTGTTACAAAGTGTTACAATATATGTTACACTGGTGCAAATACCAACTATACACCAACTATAACTATAAAGTGTCAATTCTACACCAATAACAATAACATACAATAACAACTTTATATGTACATATATTGTAGCACTAATGGGTATCCATTTCAATGTAAAAACAACTCAGTTGAATAACTATCTGAAATCAGGATGGAAATTTTGGGGCACCACATGACTTAGGAAACCTCCAAATGGAGGTCCACTAGTTTAAGTATGATTATGATATTCTAATGGGATATGTTAAACTAGGTGTATCAACTTTGGGATTGATATCCCCTGATCCCTTCCCCCTATTACTAAATGTACGCATGTACTAAAAACTAGATTGGGGGGACGTTTAGTATTAGGTGGAAGGGATTGTTTCAACGATAATGGGATGCAAATGGATTGATGAATATGTATCACTGCAATACAATTGTTAATTACCATCCACGATTGATATTGAAATGGATATCTATTTCAATATCAATTCCCCATGAATAGTTAAAATGGTGGACATCCCAATAAGCTTATTATGTATTTACACATGGAACTCATTTCAACTATAATTATGGTATAAATTGGTATGACATGTAAAATTGTTTACATAGTTGAAGAATTTATGGATTGTGGCATAGAATGGGTTACCATTGGATTGCAGTTATGGACATTCCTTGTTGGGATACTACAATGAGAGAGACATCATGGATTCATATGTTGAACTTTGACTGTAGTATATATTATATGTATAGCATCAATTATCATCCACTAGAGTAGCCCTCCGGAAGTCAAACGTGGCTGGCTGGAAAATCCCTAGCCAAAAAGATTTTTAGCTGGGATCAGGGAGGGGGATGGAGGGGGCCCATGGGGATTGTTTTGAACAATGGTGGTTCATTTTGTGGCAAGTCACACCATTTGGTGGTTTTGGGGATGAGATACAGGATGGGGCCCCCATTCGAGTTCGCGTTCAGTTGCCTAAAAAAAGTGGCTTAACTATGCTTGACTATGGTTAACTATGGTTTTATGGTAGATATAACGAACTAGTTTTCATGGGGGTTATAATGGTTTATAAACCAACTAACATCACTGGAAGGTTCCATCCTGTAGGACGAAAAGGGTGGCAAACTCCCCACAGCCTGCGGCCTGCTTTTTCCGCTGCGAAGTCAGGGGAAGTCATCGATCTTTGGTTGGTGGGTCTCAATCTCCATTCGCCCCTGCGCTGTTAGTCCTTGGGTGGTACCACTTTGACTTACCCTTTGGTTATTTAACATAGCCATGGAAAATGGTCCATTTACAGATGGTTTACCTATAAAAAAATGGTGATTTTCCATGGCTATGTTAAATAGCCAGAGGGTAAATGGCAAATTCTCACCTGGGGGCATTCCCACGCATCTCGAGGATTTCGTCTCCGTGAAGAGATGTTGATTGGAGAAACACCAGCCAGTTCCACGAACTGCACCCTCCCAGGTAATTTGGCGAACTGCGGGCCTTTCAGAGACAATCATCCAGTAAGAATGGACATGAATGGACTTCAAGCTGACAAAATTCTGGAATGGCTGGGACACAATTAACACATCTTGCTCTCGTCCAGACGTTTTTTGGGACGATCGTCTCCTTTTTGTGACACGGCCGCGCGAGCCACGAAACCTGCAGCTACCGACAGCCAGGGCAATCCGCAGAACAGTTTTGATCTGCAGGTCATTGATGACAATCGGAAAGTGGTACCCTCTGGTAAACGTTTACATAACTATAGAAAATCACAATTTTTAATAGGTAAATCCACTATAAATGGCCATTCACCCAGATAAAACCATCGAACTTCGTTGACCATTTTCACATGCCAAGAAGTGGCAATCAAATGGAGCACGCGCAAGCCGCGCCCATCACCATGTCCATTAAGAATACCCCTATCCCATCTCATTATGCTATTTGGTTGATAGGTTTCCCTACTATGGACTTATCATCATCCCCAGGAAATCAGCTAGCACAAGTCCCTATAGCCAGTCAACCAGGATATTTCTAATGATTCATTTCTCATTTCTGTCAGTTGGGCCGCCACAGTTCAGCCAAGGTCTCAGTCACTACTAGTAGTCACCTGGCGACGTTTTGTGGGTGTGTGGACCATGGGGACGCCTGGAATCTGGAAACACCCATGAAACATCCATGAAACCCGTGCGCCAATTTGGGGCAGCCAACTATAGATGCATTTACATGCATTTACTCTCAGTCAATGAACATCATAGACCGGAAATGCAGATCATGTTCCTATAAGGAAAGCTTCTGAAAATCTAACCCCTCAATGAAGCCCCAACAATCATGGTTTCACCAGCCCCGAAGGTTCCCTCAGGATGTCAAACAAAAAACAAGTTCCTTCGGCCGGACTCGAAGAAGATTGGTGGATTGGTGATAGATTCTTGAGGCTACCACCAAGAGATTTAGGGCCCCCCAAGCTCAGTTCAATTTGATCATCAACCCCCCTCCTACAGTGCGCCAAAAGGACCGGACATGGCTCGCACAGTTTGCTCTGGTTAATTCTGATTGATCCTTCAGGTAGAAAACCGTAGAACACCTATGCGTTTGTTTTCAATTTGCCCTCTTTGGGCCGGGAAATAAAACATCTTGGAGCCTCGCCATTGATTCAAGAACATTAGTGTACTTCCTTCTGTACATGTTGTATGGAAGGAGCCAGCCTAGAAACATGAAAATTATGTTTCAACACCCTACTCAACCCATGGCAACATGAGGTTTGGCATAACTTGAACTTTGCAGGACATCGCGAACACCCACCTCTTGGGTTCAAAATGCGATTTATTGGGATATCTTCAACTCCGAAACACTCACATCCGCAGTGACCCACGGGTTATTCTTGCACAAGTCACGGTCGCTGCAGTAAAACTCAAAGGAGGCATCTGAATCGCTCTCCACTAACTTATGGTCCTCAGACGGGATGTCATACGCCACAATCAGATGTGTCTTTTAGGACCGCCCATATTTATCTCAACTTATCATTTTGTGTGGAGAAAACCATCCATTTTTGGGGGCCATTTTGCGCCATTGGTGTTGAACCATGTTGGACCTTTCTCATACCTCCTACACTGCTGATGGTTTGTTAATATACGGATTCTCATGATGCTAAACACGATCCCTGTCCAGCATCAGCCAACATGGGTCTGGACGCTTTGGGCACTACTTTTTTCGGCGTCAGTTTCCTGAAATCCTGCTCCTATTCTCCCTGGTCGCACAGTGGAAAGGGAACATTTTACTGCCAATCAGACGTAGTGCCTATAAAGATGAGACAAGGGACAGGCATTTTTCATCTTCAACTCATATCATCCCTTGTGCATCCTTGTGCCATGTTCGTTGGTAAAACCCACATGTTGACTCGTTCTCATCACATCCCTTGGGGCGAAAAAAAATCCCCACCTCTCTGATGGTCAGTTTCTTTCCACGAGGGGTATCCAAGTTTGCCCCATTTTATATCCCAACATATCCCAACTATCCCACATTGACTGTCCACATACGTGACAGAACCAGTTAAGTGATTTAAACCTCATGAACATGTTCGTCAATCATCACACCCAAGAACGGAGCAACAAAAAATCATCCCAACAATATCAAGCAGAAAACATATCACCCAGATCCCTGACAGTAGCTGGTAGCAATAAGGATACTTGAAGACATCCACCAGAAAAAAATGAATCTCCGAAAATACAGCTGTATCTCCGATCATCCTTTCAGAAATCCTTTCCATTCATCCATTTTTCATCCATTTCGGAGGCACCTTCTTATAGACCACAGAGATTTGCTCTGGCAGCATTGATCCAAGCATATGATCGGGGAGCTCCACCTCCTTGGTCGGGACAGCAGATTGGATCATCCTCATCCCATGGATACCCTCTGGTAAACATACAAAAACCTACTGAAAATGGCCACTGAAATAGATGAAATAGTTGATTTACCAATTATATAAAAACTGTGATTTTCCATAGTTTTTTGTTTGTTTACCAGAGGGTAGAACATCAAACAGTTCAAGAACATGACCTGAAAATTGCAGGTGCCATGCCAATTCGCCATCAACCATCAGATCTTAGGCAAAGCTTACGCTGATAGCTTTGACGCAGAACGCATAGGAACTGCTTACGCCAGGAGGCATGATACTGCTTGAGCCGGAGCTTATTCATGGTACAGTAATTTGCAAAAGTGGCGTACGCCGCACACCACCTTGCGAAACCCAGGTTTTGCTTGCGCGACCCAGTCATTCGACACAACGCTTCTCAAAGTGTATACGAAGGTTTCTGACAATGCTCACAAGGCTTTTGGGAAGTGCTGAAATGGGCATGACCATCTGGTGTGAGCGGTAAATAAACACCATATTGTCTACATTTATGTAAACAATGTATATGTATATATATATATGTATAAAGATACATAAATAAATAAATAAATAAATATATATATATATATGAATGTATTTTTTTTTTTTCTTGGTCCCGTACCACCACCCCCCCATCACATCCACAGGGGGGGAGAGAGACATAGACATATGCGTATAAACATACATATACATACCGTATACATTTGCACATACACATACTACAAACGTATACACACGCATGTGTATATATATATAATATACACTTCTTACATATATATATAACTTACATATACATATAGGGACCATCACCATCTCGGGGGGGAGGGGGGGACCACCAAACGCTGGGCCATATAGAAACATATATATATATATGCATAATATGTATATATATATATATATGTATGTACATATATATATAGGAGTACTATATATATATGATATATATATACAATATTAATATATATATATATATTATTTACATTTAATTAGATGTTCAGCACATGTCCAATCTTCGGGGATGGTCTAAAATATTATTCGCCCATGTTCGCCCGGTCCATAAATCATTGCGGTTCCCGGCCGAAAACAGACCTGACATTCGAAGAAAGAATGCTGCTGCAGGATTGAGGCACCAGGGTTGCAACCAGCAGTACAAATCCCAAAATAACATATACGTCTCAATATCTCTATATCTATCTATCTATCTACCTATCTATCTATCTATTCTATTCTCTTCTAATCTAATCGAATCTAATCTAATCAAATCTAATCTAATCTATCTATCCTATCTATCCTATCTTTCTATCCTATCTATCTATCCTATCTATCTGTCTATCTATCCTATCTAATCTATCTGATCTAATCTATCCTATCTAATCTATCCTATCTAATCTATCTGATCTAATCTATCCTATCTAATCTATCCTATCTAATCTATCTAATCTAATCTATCCTATCTACACTATCCCATCTATCTAATCTAATCTAATCTATTCTAGTCTAATCTGTCTATCTTATCCTATCTATCTTATCCTATCTATCTTTTGCTATCTGACCCTATCTTATCCTATATTTTCCTATCTTATCCTTTCCTATCTATCTTATCCTATCTATCGTACCCTGTCTATCTTATCCTATCGTATCCTATCTATCGTTTGCTATCTGATCTTATCTTATCCTATATTTTCCTATATTATCCTGTCCTTTCTATCTTGTCCTATCTATCTTACCCTATCTTATCCTATCGTATCCTATCTTATCCCACCTTATCCTGTCTATCTTATCCTATATATCTATATTTCTTTCTTATCCTATCTATCTTATCCTATCTATCTCAACCTATCTATCTATCTATCTACCTAGCTATCTAGCTATCTAGCTATCTAGCTATCTATCTACCTATCTATCTATCTATCTATATCTATCTATCTATATCTCTCTATATCTAACTATATCTTTTTATATCTATTTATTTCTATCTATATATACATATGTATACACCATCCTGCTGAATCGAGTATACATATATATATATATATATATTCCTTTCATATATATGTATATATTCCTTACATACATACATACATACATACATATATATATATATATATTGCGCATATGTGTGTGTACAATCCTGCTGTAACATGTGGTGTAAATATATATATAATGAGATTTGGACCTGCCCCCGGGAGGGTAATAATTTCAACAACATGAAATTGGCGGGATATCTGATCTCACGCAGGATGATAAAAAGTGTTGAGCGAACTTACAAAACAGAGTGAAACTGGTCCCATTCAAACGATCAAATATCTCACCATTACCTACCCGACAAAATCAGCCGCTTACCGATAATCGCCTTAAATCATGGAATTTTGGACCCAACACATCATTGAAAACTGCAGAATCAGCCACAGTTTCTGGCATTTTCCTTGATGATTCAACTTCTTGTTTGTGCTGGTTACGCTCCTATTTTTGCTCCCAAATCACAGAGAATACTTGTCAAAATTGGGGCAAGGACGTACAAACATGGTCATCTTAGGCAAACCATTTCTGATTGGTGGTTGACCTACCCCTCTGAAAAATGTGAGTTCGTCAGTTGGGATGATTATTCCCAACTGAATGGAAAAATGAAAAACATGTTCCAAACCACCAACCAATTTTGGGGATGAGATCATCCTGCATACCCAAATAACGAGCTTGCGGCGCAATAAATGTATTGACATTGAAAAACTTAGTCATTGGGATTGTCACCAGCCAAAAATGGAATTCTATATTTACCATTGAACTGGGACCAATGAAACTGCTTCATCATGGAGGATATGGGGTTTCTGAAAATGGGGATCCCCAAAACCATGGATGGCAATGGGTTTCAATACGAAAATCGTGGTCTAATTTTGGATGATGTGGCGGTACCCCCGGGACTCCATATGTTTACTAGCATTTCCAAGCTTCCGCATGGTAGAGTTTAGCTTGTCTCACTTCCCTTTTCTTGTCCTCGGCATCGCAATGTTTCGGGGAGAAGCGAAACGGAAAAAAAACGCCATTCTTATGGCCATTGATGGCCATTGAAACATGTGGAAAAGGATTGTTAAAACCATGGCATGGAGTAGTCTTCGAAATTCTGAGACAACCTCAAATGCTGCATGGAAGATTACAAAATCAGGGAAACCACCAAGCAAAACAAGCAGGCAGAAGTCAAAATTGGTTCACCAACAAACCGCCTCTTTTTCATGGGGATTGAGCCAACAATGTTGGGGGATTAAACTCTGTAGACTAGGAATCTACCTACAAACATGGATGCCACGTAGGGTCTTGAAAATGACCAACGTTTGTGAGCCTGGTCAGTCATAATTTTTTGACATATCGTGACAGTTTTGACCCATATCCAAAGTTGTGGATAGGTCCGACATACGGACTGCGACCGTTTGAATAGTGTGCCACTCGACCCACAAACGGTGATCTTCAGGCTCGGCTTGGTAATCATTTCTATCCTGCAGTCTCAGCCATCCAGCTTGTCAGGTCAACAATTAATCAAAACCCACCGAGCAAGCCCATCTGCGAAAAACGCCTCGATTCATGACTGCTTTGGAAAATCACAAGGATGGTAAAGATGGGTTTATCATGGTTTATCTAAAAATGGGGTACCCAACTCTCAGATTCTCGATTTACTGGGAGATGTTCGTATGTTCCTCACCAAGGTCAAAGTCCGGTATTATTTTTGCCTGGAAAAAGTCAAAAAAAACACACATCAATATATCAAAATTGAGGTGTCCCTAACATGTCTATCTTTTTTGGCCTAACATTTCTGTTGAATTTTGGGACCCACTTAAATGCTCAATGCGCATCTCATTCTTTCGCCAGGCTGCAATGCGCGGTAAGAACTCATCGGCCAATTTCAGCAATTCTTGCTTCACAGTAAATAAGGTCTGGAAAGGTTTCACTTTCAACCTCAGCCAATGTCACGCTTAGTTTACTGATCTCACTGACTTAACGGTAGAAGTAGTTACAAACCATTTACAACACCTTTCAACTGGAAAAAAATGGGAAGCACCATACTTACCCAGCATTTACATCTATTGAAGTATATAAATCTAGTATAGTTTGGTTTGCACAAGGTGTCTTTCCTGATAGCAAAAAAAACATTGACCACCTATGAAGCAAAGGTGCCATGTCATGTGAACGGCCGGCCCAAGCATTTCTCACCTGTATACCAATGGCTATCAATGGCTCTAAACTTGATCAACAGGTTTTCCCGCATCCAGAAAGAGTACCAGAGAGTAAATGTGGATGCTGCTCTTCCCCTTGCTATGGATGAAAAAATGATCAAAATATATCTAAATCTTCCCCTTGGGGATGAAAACTGATGAAAACATAGAGGAATTCCATGGAATTCCATGGAGTTCCATGGAGTTCGCTTCACCAGGTCACTCCACGGTGCGCCCGGACATGTCGCAGCAGCGCACGGTGCGCGGCCCGTGGCGTTCAGATGCGGTGGCCCGGAGTAGAGAGGACCACCTGCGAAAAAATCAGGGCTGGAAAACATCAAAAACAAGGTTAATGATAGTACTAGATTAAATGGATAGTTCTAGTTTAACCATGTTTATTAATAGTAAATTAATGTTTATAATTTATAATAATTGGCAGCCATTAATGATATCTAGCAAATGGATAGTTAATAATACTAGGAAAAAAACATCATTTAATGATAGTACTTAATATCCAAATCATGCATGCGCTATATTAGGTTCGATCATGAAATTTGTGTGTATTCCTATAGTCAGTATTCATTGAAGGTTCATTATATGCACATACATAATGAAACTAATATAGTAAATATAATATATGAGCTATATAAAACTATATGGGCCACGGTGAATATTTGGTATATAGCTCCAAGTCATCAATGTTTGAAGAGTGTATTATCGTTTTTCAGGTTTTGGCATATAAGCAAATGTTATAGCGTTTTCAAGAGTGTATTACCGTTTTCCAAGCCCCAGCTCAATTTCAAGAAAATAAAGATGTATCGAATACTACTCTCCATTAACCTAAATTTTGGCTGTAGCTCATATAGGATCAAATTAACAATCTATAATGAATACTTGGTGTATTTCTGTATATATATACACATATTAAATAGTATTCATTGTAAATAAAACAGTTATATTCTATATGCCATGTGATATATGAAATATTATGCATAATATAGTTACACATGATAGTACTAATATCGTACGCATATTAATCATTATATAACTATGTTTTTCTTATTCATACAAACGCGATATGATACATGCACAATGAGAAACATTGGGACATTTAGGGAAAGAAAAGGTGGACCCTGCAGTCATCAAGCAATGTCAAGCCAAAATTATCAACCTTGGATGGCTTGAATGGTGTCTAAACGACCAAAAGATGTGGGAAAAGGTACTGTAACTTTTCAGCAGCAAATTTGATCCTCTCCATTTGGCGATACGACCCAATTGACCCAAGCCATTGAGGGACAGAAGCCCGCCACTAGCTGCGGAACAAGATGGTTTGTAGGAGCAGGACATCTATGAAGGATCCTGGGATTGTTAAATCGCTTGTCAGCTTGGATTAAGATTCCTTTTTAAAATGTTTTTGATGCAAGTGGGATAGAAATGGAGAGTCAGCCCATCTACTGGCTACTCTGTAGGCCTAATAAACTTTCCAAAATCCAGCGGTTTTTTCTACCTAAACTTCCCAACTTCCCATAGTTTCCCCAGACAAAAACCATGACAAAACCCATTAAATCACTAATTAATGCTCATCAAATCCTAATTTGATGGTGAGCTCAAATTCCAAATTCTCTGATGGTGAAGTCGTTATATCCCAAATGTGTATTGATATAAATCTCCATGTAAGCTGACTCTTTCCTGGTCAAACATACCATGCATTGCTTGGTGAAACTTCTCCATGTTAGGTCAAACATCACCGTGGAAATCAGAGGTTTTTCATGGTTTTTCAGTCCCAAACCGCCCGGCCCCAAATCTGCAACTTGGAGACTGTTCAGCATTGCTCTGCTTCAAGGCTCGCCCCACCAACTCGTTCCTACGTGGGCAAGGCAAACATGTGCAATGAGAAATCGTAGTCAGTTGAAACTTGAAAAATAAGTTGAAATGAATAGTCTAAGTAGTCATCAGTTGAAATAAGTTGAACTTAAATTAATCTCAACTTCACTTTGGATTTGGATCATCCCATTTACATTGGGTGGAAACGAAGAAAATATGCAGAGCATGTTAGCAGTACATCAACCCCAAGTCCTAGTGTATCAGGTTAGATCCAGGGGATTTTAGGGGCGCCCCATTTTTGCTCCAACGAACATATCGAACATGGGCTCAAAAAACGCAATCCACTGGTCATCCGGGTGTGAAAAAATGGAACCGAGGCCACTTCACAACCGCTTAGACTCTTAGGATGCATGAATATGATATCTGGAGCTTCATCTGATATGCGTATCTGTATGATTCTGTATGCATGTGTTTCAAAAGGTACACAAACGGTTTTTACACTCATATGTATATGTGTATATGTGTGAATATATATATATACACTGTGAGAGGGATGGATGAGCATGGGCACTCTTGTCTACAGTGCCCCCCAATGCCAGTAAGCTCCCTGTGTTCGGCCCAACTGAGCGTCTTTTGGCAGTCATCCAGCTGTTCCAAAAAGTTATCTACTGCCTCCATGGGTTCAAAAGGGCCTGTGGCAGGCATGCCTTGTGGCTCTAAGGAAAGTCCCTGGCACTCTTGAGCCACAAGATTGCGAAATGCTGTGGTGCCCAATACCACTTAAACCATCTTAAACCCAGCTAGCATAAGCCCAGCCCTCATCAACCAACAGGGTTTTTGGACATTGCTCCCTTGTCAGGTCTTAAGTCATTGCCACAGCGCCAGTTTCCAGCTTATTATGGCCACCTCGACAAATCTCCCGAATCACCATCCCAATTTGACCCGGTATTTTTTATGGCTGGTTTATGGCTGGTTTATGGCTGGTTTATGGGTTTATGGGCACCACCATGAACATCGCCATTCTGAGCCATAGAAAACAGCCCCTCCCTAAGAATTTTCCCCTCACCTTCACTGGAAGGTAGTGCTTGCTCTTCAGCTTCACCCACTCCCCAGTTGCATCCACCTCAGCGACATCCAGGCCGTAGGGGATCTCTTGAAATTTTATATCAGGGGGAAGTGTGTAGATCATGATTCTTGTAGTACAACTATAGATGTTCAAAAAAAAACAAAACAACTCCAGGCCTGAAACTAATCTATCAAATCGTCGTTGAATATCTTGATTTTCGGCCATTGCCAAACAAACACATCGCGCCTTCCCTCGGACTTCCTTGCCGTCCTGCCGTGGCCGTGAAATCCCCGGGTCCCAAATTACTTTTTATAGCTGGGAAAATCATCGAACTCAGCTGATGTGAAAATTGCCATGTCTACCACAAGGGAATGCACTGATTTGATGGCTCCTGAAGAAAGCGGTCGTGTTTGTCGTCGATATTCGGGGATTTTCGCAACCTGGAGCGCTGGAATGTTCACTTCCTCCAATGATGCTGAAATATTGATACTGGCAACGTGTTCTTCATCAAAGTGTCCAGACATCATAGGGCCATCTTTCATTTCACCACAATCATTCCCTTGTGAAAATGCAGAGCCGATTTTTCCCGAGCATTCCAAACTTATGAACACTGAAGACACTGGGCCAAGAAGTCAACCCTTAGCCTGACGACAGGGTTCTCCGAGTTCGGCTGGCAAGTTTTCCCAACTGTGGGCATTGAGAACACCGGGATCACAACCCCAGATATTCGCTAAGGGCTTGCAATACATGCAGTATTTCACCGCAACATGCGGAAAATAAACATGCTAAGCTCCCATTTCGCACTGAGACGTGTGTTTCCAAGCAATTTCCAAATGGTCTTGTCTGAAAATAACCCAAGATTGCCAATGGTTTTGTTATTGGTTTATTAAAAAAACATTCTCCGATATCGCCGATATCCCATGAACATGTCAATAAATCTGGGTAAATTATAATATTTCACTAACCCGAATTAAGGCCGCCAACTTCTTGCGGTCCCTGCCCACCCCCCGCTGACGCCAAACCCGAATTAAGGCCATTTGGGGATGATTTCCCTTATTAACCATGATTCCAGTGAGGTCGTAGTGAGGTCGTTATAATTTAACCAGATAAATTGAGGTACTCCCTCCATTTTTCCAACCCAATTTCCACATGTTTCCACCCATTCAGCTCCAAACTGTACCCCAGGGAAGGGCTGGGGCCTCGGTGCTTGCCGCGAAAAACTGCCCCAAATATCCTATAACATCTATAAATAACTGTTAATCGCCAATGATATTTACCAATTATTTGGAAAATCTATTGGGTAACTATAGGTAAAATCAATTGAAACCAGTTATTTCACCAATTGAGGTAACTATACGGTAAAATCTGTTGAAACCGTGGAACCACAATCTAACGGCATCATTGTGAGGTCGTTCTTTTCTTCTCAGTTACAAGGTGTGGCCTCCGAAATATCAATTGGCTTACAAACCCCATTCACTACAAATATAATTAATTGGCATAAACTCTATATTGGAGTTATGAACTATCTTATAGCTAAAAATAAAGCAACTATAAATCACCATATTTGTTGGTTAACCACCCATTTTCATAGCTTAATAATAACATACCCTCTGGTAAACTAACATAACTATGGAAAATCAGCATTTTTAATGGGAAAACTCACTATAAATGGCAATTTTCAATAGCATTCAATAGCTATGTTAGTTTACCAGAGGGTAAAACTGTTAAATCCACCGGAAAAAAACTCACTCCTGAGCCAACCGGACACGGAAATGCGAAACGTCTGCACATGTCCTGGAAGGATGGGCCTGCGCGGCTGGGTGATGTGGCTGGGTGAGCCCGTTCCCTGACAAAAAAAAAGGACGCCTTCCCATAGAATTACAATCCATCTAGGGTATACTATAGTATATATGTACCTAAAACATGAGTGGTTTTACTAAACATGTTGTGCAAATGAAGGTTGATATTGGTTATTATATATAGTTATATTATATATCTATGCAACAAATGCATGCATGACATTACTTTACAGATTACATGGGGTAAACAGTAATGCCAAAGACAGGCAACAAACGAACCTTGCCAGCAAAAACATAGTCCATTTTGGCGAAAACTGATGATTCTGGATTATTTTAATATATTTAAACATATTTTAATATATTTTAATCATTCTCAATCCCATCCCAAGACTGCTTCATGCCCTTCAAATTAGATAGATTCAGATGGTTTCGCTCATCTCGACGATCAATTTGCGGTTCCCTAAAGTGGAGGTCTCCCCAAATCATCCAAGTCATGGATGACCATGACTTACTATTGAAACCGGCGACTTGGGGATCCCCCATGACTTAAGAAACCCCCACATGGATTTGTTTGAAAATGAATGAAAATAGGCAATCTATCCCCAAATATGATAGTTATTCATAATTTACCTTGAATAGCCACCAAGTTGGTGGTACCCTCTGGTAATTTAACATAGCTATTGAACATGGCCATTTTATAGTGGAATTTCCCATTGATAGCATGGTTGATCTTTCCATGGTTATGTTAAATTACCAGAGGGTATTCTTCCATAATTCTATGGTTATGTTAATTTACCTTGAATAGCCACCAAGTTTCTATCCCAAAATATGATAGATGTTCATAATTTACCTTGAAAAGTTGATGGTATTCTTCCATTTGACCAGTTTTAATGCCATCCTTAAGACGTTTTCCCCGGTCTCCAATAGTCCAATCGCCAGGCCAGGCCACATTGAACACACGTTTTCCCCCACGCCTGAAGCTCGCCTGCAGGGGGGTTGATCGATGGGTCAAAAACTTGCCACGGCGAAAAAGGTAGATATGTTTACATCTTATATATATCTGGGTAAATTATCATATTTCACTAACCTGAATTGTTCGGCCATTTGGGGATGATTTCCCTTACTAACCATGATTCCAGTGAGGGAGAACAGTGAGGTCGTTATAATTTACCCATATATATATATTATATGTATATTTTATTAATAGCAAGACTATTAGCAGTAATGCTAGGAAAAATGTACTAGCAAGGAAAAAAACAACATTTTAGCAACTGGTTGGTGGTTTCAAGCCCTCTGAAAAATATTAGTCAATGGGAAGGATGACATCCCATATATTGTGGAACAAAAAAAATGTTTGAAACCACCAAGCAGGCAATAATCGAACAAATGTTAGAAGTCAAACTTCCGATGCAAGTCTGAACTTCTGAACCGTTCCAAGGGTGAAATTCACTTCCAAGCAGGACCAAACTTGCTAGCCATTTGAACCGATTGAAAATAACCATTGAAAACCAACTACTACAGTATATCCCTACAGTATCATCATAATTTCCCTTTTTTTAAATTGCCATTTGTTGGCTGGGTCATACAGAATCTGATTTTATACAATCCACGCCCACGTCCCCCTGGTTTATAGAGAACATGAGAAAATATTAGGAGGACAATACTGTCCTGGTAATTTAAGATAGCACAGCTATGGAAAATCACAACTTTGAGAGTTTTTCCATAGCTATCTTAGACGACCAGAGGGTAAATCCTCATGTTCATCCATCTCAACATTTTCTCATTATATCCAATAAATTTCCATGATATCTTCATTCTCCCACTCAAAAACATATATGTACGATCATATCCCATGACATTCCCATTGTAACTTCATGATTTTCCATGATATACCCCTTAAATCCCTGTAAATCCAAGCAAAATACCCAGAAAGCCACTATAAATCCATATAAATATCCTACAGTCCCTATAAATCCTATTATATTCCTATATCAATCCCCAAAAAACCACCAGAAACCCCTTATAAAATCCCCAGAAACCACCAGGATTGACAACCCCCCTGCCTCCGCTGGCGTCTCCGCCGAGTCGTGGTGCGCTGAAGGCGCTGGCGGCGGCGAAAGTTGGGGAACCTGCACCTGAAGGGATGGTGACGTGGCACGTCCAGCTGGGTGAGGTATATACATATATAAACAATATAAATATTAAATAAATATAAAATAAATATTGTACAACTATTAAAGAAGCATTACTATATATATATATATTACAATAATACATACATATATATATATATGTAAATAAAATTGTATTAACTAAAAAAATATATTCACATATATATTATAAGTATTATATACATATGGTATACATATTAGAAACATAATACAATATATAAATATTATAGGATATCTATATATGTACATATTGATCAATTACTATAAAACTATCATTAAAATTCTAGAAAACAATGTACACATAATATATATATATGAGTAAAAAAAATAAATACATAGTATATGCATATTAATATTGTATACATGTTGTATATATATATTGTAAACATATGGTATAAATATTGAAATAAAATGTGTAAAAAAAAACAAATAACCATTAACTAAATATTATATAAATATTACATAAATATAATTCAATTACCAAATATGTATTATATAATAAGTAATTGAATATTATAAATATCATACAAAACTGTGAACATATTCCAAACATATTATATAAATATTATTTTAATAATCATATTATAAAACATATTATATAAATGTAATAAAGATCATACCATCATGACATTCATATTTTATAAATTATCAAAACATTACACATATATATATATCAAAATAAACAAATAAATAAATAGTATGTAAATGTTAAATTGATAGTAAATAAATATTATTAAAATATACTATCAAATAAATAGTATGTAAATGTTCTATGAACATTATATAAATATTATATATAATTATTGTATAAGTATCAAATAAATATTAACAAACATCTTATATAAATATTAAAGAAATATTAAAGACATATTATACAAATACTAAATACATACTATGATATATATATATATACTGAACTATAAATTATGATATAGATATATGTGTATCGTGTAAATGTAAGCTAATGTAAATATCTGTATATATATATGCATTTGTAATATGAACATATTATATCAAGATTATAAAAGAAAACATATAAATATATTATGTTTATATAGATATATATATATTATATATCTAAAAGCAAACGACTATAGAACTACTATAGAACTATAATTAATATATTGTATAGATCTTACATAAACACTTGTACAACTATTGCAACAAATATAAATATGCTTTAACCATTCTTTATATATGAACACACAATTATAAATATTATATACATATTTTGAACAATATTATAGAACTATGATGTTTCTACATAGATATATTATATTTCACATATTTCATTGTTATCTTTATTAGGATTATGGGTTTAAAAACTCTCTTACATATTTACATTATCTTCCCAAATGTTTGGAGCTGCAGGGCTTGTTAGAAACACAGGGCACTAGGACTTGTAGTTCCAAATATGGTCAATACCATCTGGTAATCAAATGTGGCAATGGGAAATCCCCTATATAACTCGAGTTTTAATGGGGAAATCATCTATCTATACAAATATTATATATATAATTATTATACAATTATCCCCAAGCCGGGGTGCCACCCAGAGGTTTATCATGTGACCAACTCTTTAGGGTTTGTTTAGGGTTTGCTTAGGGTTTGCTTTGGGTTTCATTCAGGTTTTTCAGGGTTTTTAACCATAATAGGATTTACTTTCAAGGCTTACTTCGGGTGTTATGTCAGATTTACATAGGTTTTAGGATTTATACAGGATCTAGGGTTCAGGGGTTTGTGTTTTGGAAAGAAATCTCGTCAGCCACTTGGGCAATCCGACGACATCCCAAAATGCATAAAACACTGACTCTGCGCAGTCAAAACACACTTCCCCGGGCAGCACCCCCCGTCCTGGCCGTATAATTAAATATTATATATATATATTTACATGTACATGATTGATTTTCCATTGCCACGTTCGTTTACCTGAGGGTAATCTTTTTTTAGCCAGTTCAATCATGCTGATTCGCCATCACAAGCAATGTGGGTATGGGTCCAAACAAAACACGATCTGAGGGTGACAGGGTTTGGATTGATCGTACGGTTCTGGGATATTATGGGCCTATGGCCTATGGGTCAGTTCACCCTAGTACCCTATAGTTCACACCAAAATAGCTGATAAGACATGTATCATAGGTTTTCATACATGCCAATATTTGCATTGTCATGTGGGGTGGCAACTTACCCATGAAAAGGGATGAGTTGTCCAAACATGAGCTGTGCCCGCAATTATGGACATTCAGAATCATTTAGAAAACAAGTTCTTGTATGAGAAACTATTGGATTATTATAATCCCCAGTATTTGGGGTAGTATAATTCCATATAATCATCAACCAACCAGGGTTTTGAGCACTGCTCAATGGATTTAGGGCGACCCTCGCCTCTGGAGGCGCAACGGTCACGTGCAGGTCGCCGCTGGCCATCTGCGAGGGTGGATTCAGTGGATTTTCATGTGGAGATAAACCAACGAATAGAAACATCACGGAGATTGATTGACCTAAAATTATCTACGTATAATCTATAATCTATCAAATAATCTATAAAATAATAGGGATATTATCTGTATATATATATTATCTATAATCTATCATCTATCAAATAATCATAAATAATCTATAAATAATAGGGATATGATCTATATTTTATCTATAATCTATGAAATAGCTCATTGATGGTTTCAACATCGAAGATGAAAGCCATCTTTCAAGGGGAAGAACCTGATGCTGATGCAATGTACTTATTACACCTTCGAGACATCCATCCCAAAACATGATGATCTTCGCCTCCGGATAGAACTGGGTTATGGGCTACCCGGCTACCCCAAGCTCTGGCGAACATCTCATGTTTTACCCTCTGGTAATTTAACGTAGCTATTGAAAATGGCCATTTATAGTGGATTTACCCATTGATAATGGTGATTTTCTATAGCTACGTTAGTTTACCAGAGGGTATCAATGTTATCGCAATGTCGTCGTCAATTGCCAGTGCCCAAAAAGCTGGAGTATCAATCCTCTGTGGGGCAAACTCATGTCCCAGCTGCAGCGAAAACCCCCACCTCTATGGGTTTCTCTTCAAGCTCTTCCTGACGGGAGTGGCATCGAAGATGTCTGTCATGGGATGTCAGCCAAAGTGGATTCCGAACTGAAAAAGGCATTTGACATGCAAAAATGCCATGAATTCACAGGAAAACATGTGGATAGGGCTCAACAACAGTGACACTAGCCAAAATTGTAGTTCAACAGAACATATTCATATGGAACCGATTTGGAACGCTCCCAAAGGATGGGTCCGTCAAATCTGCTTCAGCCGTTGCAACAACATATATATTTTGAGTCATCAATCATGACATGTGTGGGCCAACCAGTATAACCAGTGATGAATCCAGCTAGCTATGCACATCCGCCTTTGGCTTGTCTCATTGTGAGGGAGGAGGCCCTGGTACTTACTAAAAGCCACAACCGCTCCTTGAGTCTGATTGCAACCTACATAACCCATGTTGACGATGAGCAATTGAACTGTTAGCTGCAGTTGTACAAGGGAATTTGCCTGCTTATTTTTGCCGGTTTTACCCCGATTTGCTGATGGCGCGCTTCAGCTTTACGGTTCTTCTCTGACCCCTGAGAGTCACATAACTCGTGATAACTTCATGATAGTGGGCACTGACCTTTAAGCCAGGGCTGAGAAAGACCTCTGCGTTTTGAGGGAAAGAGACATATTATGATAATCAACAAGATGGTCCGCATCAATTTGGCCGTCAGGTCGGACAGTATTGCATTATATAGGTGATTCAAATCTGTGCAGTGTGCTTGTAACAATTTAGGGGTTGGGTATCATATACCCGTATTGATGCATATATATATACATATACATATACGGACATAAACACATATGTACATACGCACCGTGCCTCAATACATGTATATATGCCACATATATCTTATATATAAATATATAGACATACAGTACATTTATTAACACATAACTAAGTATATTAACAAATTTGGATAAACTGATAAACTCCAAAAAATCACCACCCTGGAATGCGGCCGTTTACCCTTTACCTTCGATGGCCACTGAAAACATTATAATTTACAGTATATATCCTGCAGATAAATGTATGGTATCCCCAAATTCATAGAAGAAACACCTGGTTCACATCTATTTCTGCATATTTCTCTGGGTATATCACACATCCATTTGGCGGTTTCCTGAAATGAGGGTACCCCGAATCATCCAAAACTACACCATTTTAGTACTGAAACCTATGGTGACTTGGGGATCCAGCATTTTAAGAAACTCCACCATTTCTATATTATATATTATTATATCAGATATCTATGTTATACATAATACATATATATATATATATACACGTATATATTCATATTTATCTGGATATGTCCGTAGGATTTACCACGTTTCTTTCCTTTTTTGGGGCAGCTTCCGCCAAAGGCGCCTCCTCCGCCTCCTCCGGCTCCGCTTCCGCCGGGCTCAGGGCTTGCGGTGGAGGCAGCTCCACAGGTGGATCCAGATGCGGGGCCGACTGGGCCTGCGATATGCTGGGAGTTGGGACAGTTGGGATTGTAACAATCTGGGAATGAAAAAAATCCACCAAATCTGGGATGATTTGTGATGAATCCCACTTTTTTGCAAATCATCCCAGATTGGTGGAACGACATGTAGAAGCAACAGATTCAAATGTGCTGGTTTTTACTATTCACACATGGAGAAAAGACATGAAACAATCATGATGAATACCATTACCAAATATGGATTAGTTTTACAGCAATAGTTGCTTGTGGGAAGATCGGCGGGTTCGGCTTGGTACAACATGTTGACACATCTCATTCAATGAACCCCCTCTCTTTATAAAGAATTAAAACCAGTGACATGAAACGACTGGAGACGTTCAGTTTTTGGTGATTTTCACCTGAAAAAAACATGTGTTTTTGTGGAAATGTATCGAAAGCTATGCTGTTAGGGGATGAACACCAATGAATCCCAGCGATTTTTTTGGCTTCACTAAAGTACCCGGGTTTGGACTCACTTCGGCCTGTGCTTGTGGTGAGGCGATGTCTGCCTGGACGTCACAAGTTTCTGCCAGGGACATGGGAAAATGATAATGAACTAGTGGATCTATATATAGTTTCATATAGCTGCTGGGCTGCTGATCGCCTGTTTTCACACAAACCTGTAGAGAAACTTGTAGGGAAGCCTAGGAGTCCAAACCCCAAACACCAGTTTGCCATTGCTTTGAGGGTGGATTATCACTTTGATCAGCAAAAAATGAGGGTTAGCCGGGTTAGCCAGGGCTTAAGCAACCCATTGGGGTTTTTCACATGGATGAACTGACACAAGCTAGAAACATCACTAATCACATATCTTGGGGATTTTTTCTGTGGGAAACTGGGACCATTGTTTTGGAGTACTCCAGTACTCCAGCTATCCAGCGCAGCAGCCCTCATTTCAGATGGTCAACTTCCTGAGTAGGTCCTACATATGGTCCAACACCTTGGGACCCAAAAAACAACGCATCACAACTCCATTGATGTTGAATGATTTTAAGCGGGTCATTGAAAATTCATGTAGTACTGATGATTTACAATTAAACAATTAATGATATCTGAAATGTGAAATGACATACGTTGTGAAACGTGGCCATCGAACGTACTGAAGGTAACATTGTGATTCACAACATTTGGGATGTGCAATTTGATTTGCACCAATACCGATACAACATAGATGAACATAGTATAAGTTAACGATTGTGATTTACACCATTTGTGCGTGCCAACTTTTGCTTTTTTGACCATGACATGTGGAACCTCGTCCACCTCGACGTCTGAATCCAGATCTCTGGTGTGCTTTTGCCCTGCAGCCAACTGGGGAAACTCTGGCGGTCCAATTTGTTTGATACCCTGGTGAACACCAAAATAGTTCGTACCCTCTGGTAAACTAACATAACTATGGAAAATCACCATTTTTCATGGGACAACTCACTATAACTGGCCATGTTCAATAGCAACGTTAGTTTACCAGAGGGTAAATGAATGTTCATTCCCCCCGGAATGTGATAATTTATGGGCATTGATCCATAGATAGATATAGGAATTATATAGGAATTATATAGGAACATTGACGAACAAAAGAAGGGATGTTCCATGGCCAGCTTTCAGATTGATGGAGGGTAGCACGTCTCCTAACTGACTCTGAGTGACAACTGCACAGCCTGGCCAATACTTCATAATAATTCCATCCCTCAATTGCAAGCACCCCCATTCCCCTACATTCACCATGGCTAATTCCCACACAAAAAAAAAAACATTAAATCACAAACTTTGATGGTTAATTAACCTTTTTTTAATCACAATTTTTGACGGTTAAATCACCATTTTTGATGATTAAGTCAAACCTCATTAATCCTCAGTATACCTGCTGGTGAACCTGTGAGACCCATCCCAGAACCGCACCAAATGCCTGCTGCGCCACCGGTTTTCGGGGCATCATCGCCCAGCAGAGATTCCTGGTTGGTTACTAGGAGTTCCCATAAGTTATGCCATATACGTCCATATGATTCCCACATTAGGACAGCAGTGTTCGCCGTTGGATGTCATGCAAATTTAATCCTGGTTGGTTCATAGTATAATACCCTGTAACCAACCAATAGGGTTTTAGCAGCCACTGCTCAGCTGTGGATGGATGACATCCAGCAACATTGGAGAATCTGACCAAAGAATGCACGAAGAATCTTACCACAAGTTGACTGAGAAATAGTACAAAAAAATCAATAATGAATAATGACAATAATATCAATAATGGCAAGAACACTGATAAGACAAATCGTAGTACGTATATAGTATTACCAAAATAGTAAAATGACCATAACCAATCCCATCATTAAGTTGAAATAAACTCTGACATACCCCGACACCACCTCTTTCATGATTCGTGCATTTGGCAGCGAGTTTACTAATGGTATTAGACCCCAACTATTATATATTTCGTAGGAGTACATTTGGAATCAGCCAGAGCAAGGCTGGATAGGCTGGATGTGACCCTCTCCAACCAAGCAAGGCAACGACTAAAACTGATTTTTGTATATCATATCTCTTTGTATCATATCTTTGCAATCTTTACGTTTGGTTTCCTTTTGCTCCATGAGATTCGAAGAAGGGACGTCTTCACCTCTACTGTTCCAGATCACACCGGCGGCCAAGTCTACCCGGCGATTCCCCACCTCGTCATCAACAAACCTCGGAGGACAAAAAGGTGCCAGGGGAGCATTCCATCTGAGTCTGATGTTGACCCAACAAAAAGTGCTGAGTTTACCAAATCCAAAGGATGCGAATTGCGATGTGCTTCCTTTGAAGCACACGTTGAGTCACTCAATCGCAGATGATTTTTGTTATGTGGGCATGGCCCACAAAACCATTGTGAAACCCATATCAGAAACCATCCGACAGGTTTCTGACACACAGAAATGATCCGATGTGGTCCTTAGTTTGGTGCTCCGCCATGAGCCATACCTAATCTGTTCATGGGATCATGAATATCTGCTGAAAGCCCCGTAGCCCTTGAAATTTTAAAAAATTGATTTCATGGAGATTTCATGAAATCTATGGCTTTCATCTAGATAAATCTAGATACACATTATTCTCACGTCATGTGGAGCAAGCCAATAATAAACATATCATTTGGGGAGGGTTTCACCCTCAGAATCCCTTTTAAAGTCAAGGGACATGGCGCCAGTCGGACCGTAGTCCTCAAGCTCCTGGTGTCGACGATATCTTGTGCTGGGAAGACAAAAACATGCTGACACAATTATGATGGGTTTGTAATGATTCTATAGTGTAATGGGATTATTCTAACAATGGGATTTAATTATGATTATGACGGGATTACGATTGGATTATAATAGATATAGTAATACTAATGGGTTTCGAATTATTAATGATGATATGTTTAATAATGGGATTTAATAGTTGGTGTGTAATGATCAATTGTGATTAATGGATATTAATGGACAATGGATAACAATGGATAATATACTGGGATACAATAAAATAAGTGGTCTTCATCCTAGAGAAATGGGATTTAGCCAACGAACAATCGGTAGATATCTTATGGGATGTACCCTCTGATAATTTTTAACGTGGCTGGCTGGAAAATCCACAATCAATGGAGGTTTCTAGCTGGGAAAACCATCAGATTAAATGGAGGGTGTTTGCCATGTTTGGTTACCAGAGGGCTTGTGTAGATATATTGGGTATCCAGACTATCCAAATATGTGCAACCGCCAGAACACACATGGGCTGTTGATGCTCACAAACAAATTTGGCTTGTCCAAAACCTAAGGATCTTTCTCGGTATATATATATAGTTGTTTCCATATGATATACAACTTTTTGTGGTTTTACTATGATTTTATGATGGTTTTCCTACCATCGGATTTCAACAAGGATCTTCATCATTTACTATATAATCTATATATTCTGGTTAGTGGTTTTAACCATATCTTGAAAAATATGAGTTCGTCAATGGGGTTCGGATTAATTATCCCATATATGATGGAAAGTCAACAAAAATCATGTTCCAGTTCCCACCCACCAGATTATTTATTTCAATCCATGTTTTTGGTATTCCAACACATGGCATTTCCAAGGTGTGGATCCAGATTACCAGGGCAGCGTTCCCTCCTGTGTTTTGGAAGCCGTCGCTGCAGCCTTCTGCTCCTATCCAGGTGCATATCGTCGAGGGGTCAAGTTTTGCTGCTGCTTCAAGGAGCATACATCATACATCACTAGAATTAATTCAATTGGGAGAGACAGTGTTCAAGCTTGGTTCTTGAATTTCACAAAAACATACAAAAAACATCATCATCTTTTTGTGCGGGGAGGAACTAGAAAAGGATTCACCACTATTTGATCACTGAACATTTACGGGACAGCATTGGCTTTTAAAACCTCAAATCTAGTGTTGTTGCCTCTAAGTCTTCATTTGATTCTGGGATAGGCCAGAAGCTTTTATCAACGTCAAAATGGATTAAACATAGTGGAATTCCCAGAACATGACATATGGTTTCAACAACAAACATTGCAACATGGTGGATTTCCAAGAAAAACATATAATTAGATCATACTATATATATATTATATATATATGCGTACACATATATACACATATAATTATTATGTATACATATGTATATATGTGTACGCATATTACATTATATCTGCAGATACTATGTGCATCTAGTCACCATTCTGGGAGATTCTCGCTGCTTCCCTGCTTGGCGCAGCTCCCGCGCCGCCTGTAAAGTCTCAATCTTCACCACATCGGCGCTGGTCCTGGCGACTTGGGAGAACTCGCCTGTGGATGGGGATTATATAAGTTTTGCCTGTTATATAAGTTATGTATCAATGCGGGATAACATGGGATATGATATAACTGTTGATAATTGTTAATAATAGGTTTTACCTGTTTCCCTCTGGTAACAGGGCGATCCAATTTTGAGTGGAAACTGGCAGGGTCTATGTTAATTTACTGGAGTGTACTACTGTGGATGGAAGAAATCCTGCACCAGCAAATGCTTTGTCCCATTATCCCACACACTTTACAGTGCTGAATTAAGTTACCTATAGTTACCAACTGGTGATTTTGTTTATCTTATAGTATGAATGGGGGATGAGAGTATATCATTTGTTTTTTTTTATATATACCATTAACTGCTATTAGCCATTGACAGTTCTATGGAGGTTTCCTTAAAAATGGAGGTAGCCCAAATCATTCAAGTCATTGGACCATGACAACTTAGTATTGAAACCCATGGTGACATGGGGATCATCCATGACTTAAGAACCCCCATTTCAGGATCCTAAATTGGAGGTACCTACCATATATAAGGCCTATGTAAGGGAATATCCCCACAAAATACGGCCTTATATGGTACAGTACCTCCAATTTAGGATCCTGGAATTTCCATTGAATATATCAAAATATGTATCAAGGAATCATCAAGCATCATCAAATATAATCAACAAATACCAAATATAATCTAAGATACATTAAATATCATCAGCATATGTCAAATATGATCAAGACATATCAAACATCAGCAGAATATATCAAATATATCGAAACCTGACGTTTATTTAGGCATATCATGAAGTATGACATATCAATTCTGTCGCTTTTGCTTGTGGTTCACTTATTTTGACTAATTACTAGTTGAATGCAGCTGTAGAAACGTGTACGTCTGGTAATCCTTGAACTATTTCTGACAATTTCAATGCCCGTGAATAGTATGAAAAATCAGTCTTTGATCATCTGAATTCCTTCTTAGTTATATAGAAAAGGCTCAGCCTGGTCATTTTCAGATCCCAGTGGAGAGTGGAGTATGGAGAATCCCTGAAATCAGGATGGCCATTCAGTGGCCGTCATCAGCCCGCGCATATCCAACGGAATCGAAGGACCCAAAATTTCATAACCAAGAGCCCTGGGCTACTCCTAACAGGGCTACTCCTAAAGGTTGCAATCCTTTCAAACAAATCTAAAAAAAATATTTTAACACATCCAAAAAAAAACATCCAACCAAACTTAGAAAAATCTAAAAGAACATCAACAAATCTAAACGAACAAAAGGTTACAAACAAATCCAAACGGTTACACAAAAAAAAAAATCCACAAAAATCAAAAATAATCAAAACAAATCAAACACATCATAAAAATACATCAACAAATCCACAAAACAATCCAAAAAACAACTCAAAAAAATGAGAAAAAAAAACTAAGTAATTTTATGAGATTATCAAAAAAATATTAATAAACAATATTTATTCGAGTTAAAATGGAATTATTTGGAATGACATTAAGTTATTTGGAATTCAAATGAACGAACAGGAATGTTCTAGGAGTGTCCCTATAAGGAATGTCCTCCTCCGACAAGAAAATGAGCGTTTCTTGCATTGGTTGACCTTTTCTTGTGGCTTCATGGAACTATACTGGTTGGTGGTTGAGCCACCCCTCTGAAAAATATGAGTTCGTCAGTTGGGATGATGATCATTCCCAATATATGGAAAGTCACAAAAGCCATGTTCCAAACCACCAACCAGTATATATTCTACATCTCTAGAATATTTACCGCATTTTAGCCTTGAAATGACTCAGTCATGTAGGTGGCAGATCGTCCAAAAATGGATCTGGGAACTGAATTTCGCCCAACCGCCAAACAGTTGGGGATCACTTGAAACACCACAAACAGATGGCTTCATTCGAAAAGTCCATTTTGGAAAACAATCACCAGCTTCATCAACGTTGTATTTGGAAACGCTCATAAACATCACAAGACCTGTTGATAAAGCCAAGTCCTGGTGGCTCCGACGGAAAACCTCGAGCGCGTTGACTGCTGGAATCTGAATTTGGTTTAAAGACAAAAAACTAGGCTACGGCGCGGTTAGCGACCCGGGGTAATTCATTGATTTTTCATGATGCTTGGTTCACCAAGTCATGGTATTTGCAATGTTTTGTAAAAACGTGATAAAAATGTCAAATCGTAGTTACTTTGGGGCCTACTACAAAAAGTGCGTTTCGTGTGAAACGTTCATCGATTTTCAATACCCCTGAAACG
>Ga0126342_10002275_pt1 | contig 29542 bp, 21 predicted proteins | sample Cyp1metagenome_FD_92528 | JGI IMG/M metagenome (GOLD analysis project Ga0126342, IMG submission 92528) | Coral microbial communities from Lord Howe Island, Old Settlement Bay, Australia - Cyphastrea 1 metagenome | ecosystem: Host-associated > Invertebrates > Cnidaria > Coral ...
ATATTATATTATACTATATTATATTAGATTAGATTAGATTAGATTATACTATATTATATTATATTATAATATATTACATTATATTATATTATATTATATTAGATTAGATTAGATTAGATTATACTATATTATATTATATTATACTATATTATATTATATTATGCTATATTATATTATAATAGATTACATTATATTATATTATATTATATATTATATATTATATATTATATTATATTATATTATATTATATTGTATTATACTATATTAGATTAGATTAAATTATACTATATTATATTATATTGTACTATATTATATTATAATATATTACATTATATTATATTATATTATATTAGATTAGATTAGATTATACTATATTATATTATATTATACTATATTATATTATAATATATTACATTATATTATATTATAATATATATATAATATATAATATATAATATAATATAATATAATATAATTTATTTATAAATTATATATATAATATATAATGGGAAATCGTATTGTATATTTAGTTTGGATAGCATGGATGTTCATGGGGTTTTCTCAGATGGATATTGATTTTTTGGAAAGAAAAAACACAAGTTCCAAGAATCATGGCTGGTCAATGGGATTTAATGGGTTGATTTAACCAACATTAACCATCATTGGGAATTGATGAAAACCCAGAAATTTCGCAGATGCCTTACTTTTTTGGATGAAACAAACCACCAAATATATCCACATATTCTAGGAAGCATGATTCTTTGGGGACAAATTGAATGGGAATATGATTATGTCCCTAATGAATCTGTTTTGGTGATGAGGATTTTGACGATTCTATGAGTTCATGGAATCTAGAACCATCAAATTTTGATCCACCAAACCCTCACTAAATGGGAAGCGCCAAACCATCTCAACATTTCCGTTTGAGGAACCACTTGATGGTGCCATGAATTATCGGATTAATGTTAGCACTCAAAACTCGAGTTATCCCGAAAATTCCGAATGGTTGGTGACCCTAAGATTTCAGCGTCCAAGTCCCCTGGGGCTTTAACCACACCCGATGGGTCGAACAAAGCCACCCTTTTGACAATAGTAATCATTGCAATAAATAACGATAATAACAATTCATGACGCGTGCGTGTAGTTCAAATTGTCTAATTCGCAACATCAGTATCTAATAACATGTTAATTGACACATTCTCAACATCATTAATTTGTAATACATGGGTAGATACTGATAGTATCTAATAATCATAAGGATCCCAACACAACATCAGCATACGATTCGTCTCACAAAGATCAACCAACACAACGTGACGAGTGAAACGGATAATATCTAATAACCATATATATATATAGTTGGCAAGTTTGTATCACAACTCAGTAGTCATAGTAATAATCAGGTATATCTATAATATATAGTCATTGTTCTCATGTCTACAAATATCTATGATCATATCACTGGTTATATGCTATCATTGTGGCTTGTGATGTTACTATTATCATAATCAAATAGATTATAAATATGTACATACTACATATGTATATACAAGTATATATATATACCTAGAATTGTAACTATAAGAGATCTGATTATCATAATATTATGTTGCCACTGATACGTAATCAAATACCCATCATGGCCACAGAAAATCCTCGTATAATCATATATAACACTGATTGTAATCATAATGTGGATTATGTAGATTATCTGATGACTATTTTAGATGATGTATAATGTGGCGTGTATAGGTTAACTGATGATGTGTATATATATATATATATATATATATATGTGTGTGTGTATGTATGTATGTATGTATGTATGTATGTATGTATGTATATATATATATGACTATATATAATGTGGGTTATATAGATATTATATATATACGTATTATCTGATGATATATCGTAGTATAATCATGACAAAAGATATCTCATAGGCTTTTCTGTGGCTATCCCCAGGCTGAGATGCAAAACACCTCTTCACCGAGCGGCCCCAGGGTGTTCCACCCTCTGTAGCTGCAAGACGAAGTCGCGGAGCCTTGAAATGGCATGGAAAATAGGATTTGACCATGGAGAATGATGGGAAATGAGGATTTTCGCCCTCAAAAATCTGAATTTAAGCATCAAATATGGGAATTTTTTACAGGAAAACCATGGTGTTTACCGTTTTTCAGGTTTTCCAGTCGATTCCACCAGTGGGACATGCCTCTGTCGAGGAGATATGAAGCCAGGGGTTAGTTTTGTGGATGTGTTTATCCACAAATGGGAATATAGTATACTATACTGAGGTTAGTTTATAGTATATTAGTATACTATATGCCAATTGGTATATGAAGCCAGGAGATACTGAGTACTGAAATTATAAGTACCAATGTTTTGGGTGTGAGTATACCCAGCATACGCCAAACCTGGCAATTTTGAAGGGTAAAACGATGATAAACCGCGGCAACTGCTTGGTAAGTGGGGTGCTATAAATGGGATAATTCACCAAATGGGCGGGGACTTAGAAAAACGAGGAGTGTCAGCTGAGGGATTTACTGGTCATTTGGGTCTTCAAATGAGGGATACTGCAACTTATGGCATGTTCAATCGGACACATCTTGTATTTTGTCACTTTTGACATTTGATTGACCTGAGACAAAGCGAGAGCCCCAAAAGAAGCACCAAGCAGTCTCTCAACTGTGGTGACCATCGCTCAACTGAAAAATCCAGTAGCGAATACATTTAGCCAGTAGGATTTGGCCAAATCCTAAGTTTCTGAGAAAACGTCAATCCCATCTCGCCAACTTGCCACAAAAAATCGCCCGAAAGCTTGGCGGCTAAGACACAGAGCACCCACGCCAGGTGCCTGGCATCGGCATCTGGTCGAACGGGTGATGGCTTCATGGCTCAAAATTCAGCAATTCCAGAGATATGTGTACGGTATATATATATATGCATATTTATATTTATAGTTATTATATTTATTTTATATTATACAGTTATCTATTCATTTATAGATTCTAGATATAGATGATCTTCAATTCACAACTTCAACTGGAGTGTTTCGGTGCTTCGTCTCCTCGACAACTCTTGGGGCTGTCCGGCTGTTGGTACCCCATGATTCACCCGTGATGACGGGGTCCCTGGGGTATTTCTATGGGATTTCCATTGGGGTTTCAAAAGGGATTTCTATGGGATTTCTATGGGAATTTTATGGGATTTCTATAGGGTTTCTATAGGGTTTCTATGATATTTCTATGGGATTTCCATTGGATTCCTAGTAAACTGAAAGTCTTAAGTCATTGGAAACCAATAAACCAACACGAAAATGACCCTAGCTTCATGGCCGTTGCTGGATTTGCGAGAAACAAATTTTTACTACCCTCCAGCAATCTAAAATAGCTATGGAAAATTGCCCATTGGCTTTCCGTAGCTATGCTAGATTATCTAGATTACCAGAAGGTATACCAGAGGGATCCAGAGGGTATATCTTTTGCGCATGACACCTTCCAACTTTGGGGTCTAATGATTTGTTTGGCCAATCATGGGGCATTGCCTTGTATTGAACCGTCCAACCTTTGGTGTTAACTATGACCAATCTCCTTACTTTTGGCTGATGATTGTCAAATGCTGATTCTTAATTTCAAATGACCCAATTCATGTCAGCATTAATCATCAATACTTGTCACATGTAGGTTCTCGAAAATTGACAATTAATACTCAAAAATATCTCAAAGTTTGATTATTGATGCCGAAAAATATCAAAAATCAAGGCTCCCTGATGGTCACCCCCAGCACGAAAATCGCCTGGCACTTTTGAGATGTCCATGGGGTATTCATCATGTCGTTCAGTTTGATTACAATCGCATCTCCATAAATCATGTTTAAATCAGTATATGATATGGCCTTTATCTGAAAATGAGGTACTCAGTACCCTCTGGTAATTTAACATAGCTATGGAAAATCATCATTTTTCATGGGGAAATCCACTATAAATGGCCATTTTCAATAGCTATGTTAGTCATTACCAGAGGGTACTCGTAAATCCACTGATTGATCATCATGACCTAGCCATAACATTACCCATATCGACCTATCCCCACATGAGCCACATTCGAAAGTTCCACCTTTTATCCCACCTCAGGGTCAGCGTGCAGAGCGATGATCTGCATCCTGGCAGTGTCACACGCTTGTTTTTTAAAGTGGGAGAAGAAGGGATAATCACACAGTTATAATATGTTATAATATGTTATAATGGGATATTATAACTGTGTGGGATAAAATAGTAAATAACATTAGTAGTAATAATTAGAATATGTTATAATGGAATAATCCGTAAGTTTTATTGATAGTTGTGGGATGTTGTGGGATAATGGCAAATAATGGGATAGTCAGGATGAACCATCCCCAACGGTATAAAAATTGTATGCCCCTTCATAGGACGAGTCGAAGCCATCGTTGATCATGGGAGATGGTTAATGGCAATGGAGACATGCGAGATATATCTGAGATCTGCATAGCCCAAAAGGGGACAGAGACATCATCACCGTGGATACGTCCAAAACATAAGGGGTGCCCTGAAGCGCCGGCATCACACTGTGAATGAAAACACTTGATCAGGCAAAACCGGTCAAACTCCCATAGTTATATATATATATATCCGTAGCTCCAGATTGCCCAAGTCCCTTCTCTCACATAGTATCTCCCGAGGTTCTAGACTAAGAATGAAAAAAACACATGAGAATGCAACCGTTTATGAAACAAGCAGAGTTGGTTAGTAGGTGTGACAATAAAGGATCTTGATAATCCCCAACAAATTTTGGATAGTATAGCCCCTGAACCAATGACCAACCAACCATAATTTATCAATTGCAGTATATTTCTATGCAAATCGTTGATGGTTCAAACCCAATTATGCCCATCTTAAATCCCTATAAACAAATGTTGAACTGTGGTTCCCAACAAGGTCTCCACTTCGGTCCCCACGAAGGGTCCGCAGCCCAAGGTACACTTCTCCCTCCGCAGGCAGCGACGGTTCCGCTGAGAGATTGCGCTCCATGTCCACTAGCTGTGTAGTGTAAATGGCCTGAAAGCTGCGCGAATCTACCCATGATTGTATGGTAATTTCTAGTGATAATTGCTGATTTAACTATCGGAATACAATGGGATTTGCTATCAACCATCATAGTATATATAATACTTGGTTAACAAACAAATATGAGGATATTAAATGGGAATATCATAGAATATGTTGGGGATATATCAATCATTGTAGGGATATACAATAATAGGGATTTAACGGAATATATAAAGACCCTCGGGTGTCATCAAACGTGGCTGGAAAATTTCCTAGAACTGAATGTCTTAGTGGGAAAATCATCGATTTCCAGAGGGTAAGAGATGCAGCAGAAGGGAATGATAAGTGGGGCTGGTCTCATTGTGTAGTTTGCATCCCTAAGGATATGACAACTGATGTGGAAGTGGATAACCTAAACCATCAAAATTTACAGGTGCAGGGGACATGTTGCGTTCCGGACAGCTTGTATTTTGGTGTCTGGGGGTCATGAGAATGTCAAGTCAAGGTGATTTGAAACACTGCCCGCTCTTGCCACGTGGACTTGTAGCCAAGCCAAGTCTCTAAGCAGTCTAAGCTGGATGCTGAAAAACACCAACATTCTCATTTTCAGCTTGCACCACATCCACCTAAACGTTTCATGAAAAACAAAGCACTGGAAGCCCCAAAAATCTGCCAGCTGCTCTGCAACATATGTCTTTGCAGCTTCCAGCCCTGACGTTTGACGAGACTGGAGCACCTCCACTGGAGCACCACTAAAAAATAGCAATGAAGATTTAACATGATTTAACTACATAATCAACTGGTTAATCAGATCATCAAAATAACGAATTACTCAATGTTGTTTCATTATTAATGATTTAAACAACAGTTACTCAGAATGCTCATATATAATGATATACAGCTGCTAATTTGATGTTTTACCCTCCAGAAAACGAACAGTTTGCAGGAGCATGGATCATAGAAATAGGATGAAATAGGATGAAATAGGTGATTTTTACCTATTCAAATAGTGATTTTCCATAGCAATGTTATGTTCGTTTACCAGAGACTACTGTACACCTCCGAGCCACTCCCAGCAGCCCTGGAGCGTCCGCTTCCGCCACGAAGGTGCCAACAGGTGCCAGGCGCAGGCGTTGGGCCAAGATCTGGCGAGAGGCCTGGACGCTGACTTCAACAAACAATGGGAGATTTGGTAGACTACATGGAACTTCATGGAATATGTTCATATATGGCAGTGTGTCAAAACATTGTACCCCTGGTGAACATCAAAATAGCTGGTAAATGGATGTTCATCCGCCTAAAAATTGTATTAATAGGTATTGACCCATACCCATATCCCAACTAGACTCTAGACATACCCCAGAAACATGGGTTGAATATGGGTTATAATTAATATGCCCCAATCATGCTTGATTTCTATAGGTATGCCCCTTTGGGGTATGTGAACATCATCTATTTGATAATGGATAATATGACCATAAAACCTAAATGATTATGGGAAATGAAATAAATAACGCTGATTTTAATATCCATTGATCATTGTGATTATGGTTAGTGTTTAGACTATAACAATGGATTTAAACAACTGTGATTATTGTTATTTAATGTTATTTGTATGAGACTTTAAAACAATGATCATGGGAGATATAGCAAAAACATACTTAATCCATCTTAATCATACTAATCATACTATGATAAGTAGTAAATAATATGATCACTTATCATGGGAGAAATGATGATTTTGGATGGCGAAAATGATTATTATTACCGGCAGGAATGGACAATGTTCAGCATCAAAAAAAGAAGTTTAATTGTTTAATAATGGATTTGACCAGGAAACATCTGCGGTCAGTCAACCCAAAAACAATTGGATGTCGCAGCAAAAATGAAGATTTTGACTAGGGCAAATACAGGTTTAACCAGCTGAATGAATTAATAATTCAACCATAAGAATAGGCACTTGACCAGGGTAAACTGACCCAAAATCATGTTTTGGGAAGATGGGCAGCTCCCATAATCGGCCCTATTCATGGGAAGTAATGGCTAATTTTTATGGAGCTCCAATTCGTAGTACAGGAAGATGTGTCCCCTGTTTTTTCGGATGCTTGAATCGAATCATGAGAAATCTGTCGTGCAGAACGTAGAAGTGGAAAACGGCTGAGGCAATTGTTCAGCAATCACCCATGAATCATCATCACCTATCACCAAACAGTAACTCATACCATTCTTCACTCAACTTCAGCATTTTTTGGTTGACCCGTTGACCCCATTCTCTTCCCCTCGGCAAAAAAACACCCATGAACCTAGCGATCTGGTAGCTTTGCATCCCATTAAGATCCATGAATCATTTCCCCCGCCCATTTCCTCTTGCACTTTCTATGTTTTAAGATGTGCTTAGTACAAAGTATCCCTTAGAGGGGGTGATAAACATTGATAAACCACTTTTAACATCTCTTGACATTTCCCCCTTCTAGTGCGATTTGGTTGCTAGAACTCCATAATTCCTCCTATTTGTTGAAAAACAAAAGCATTCTGTGATGTCCCCATGAAAATTGTTGCTTATACGACAACATGGTATCTGGGATACGGTCATCCCACGATCGCGAGTGATTCCTTGTAATGGGCACATTCATCCCCAAACTTATGGGAAAATAAACCAGGTCGCTTTGAAAATAGGCCACCCAAACATCCAATTGCGTAAAACATCATTTTCCCTTGTAAAATGGTAATCTTATTGGTATACCCCATGTTCAGACAAAGCCAACTATCATATTGTCGAATATTGTTGGTTATATGCCCTGCTATATCCTATTATATCCCCATTCTGGTTGGTGAAATCTCTGTTTAAACTGGGAAAATAAACCATGTAACTTGATGTGTCATTCTCGATTCAAAATTGCTCCCCATCATATCCCATGAATATCGAACTATTTCCACCAATTAAATAAGAAGTAATCTAACAATTCATATCCCATAAAAATCTCCATAAAATCTTCATAAAAAAAAGATATCCTGTAACATGTCCCATTCATATGGCGATGGGTCAAAACCCTGATACCTTTTGTTCACCCCAAGTCATAGCTGGGTTAAAATCGATGTTCATCCCACTCAAAATGTATAGGTATTGACCCATAGCCATATCTTGATCTCCCGGGGCCCCACCGGGGCCCCACCGGGGCCCCACCGGGGCCCCAGGGCCCCAACAGCTTCGTCAGCTTCGGCGCCTCCAAGGCCTTCCCCACCTGCGCGCGCTCTTGCAGCGCCTCCAAGGCCTCCAGATCCTCGGACTCCGCCAGGCGGAGGCGAAAGGGAGACCTGGCGCGGCTGCGGGACTTGTGCGTAGGCGGGATGTTTGTTTAGATGATTTTTTTCAAGGATATGATTTAGATGATGAGATTTTTCATGACATTTAATTGAGATTTAATTGAGATTTAATGAGATTTAATGAGATTTAATGAGATTTAATGAGGGAATCAAACGTGGCTGGGTGAAAAATAGCCTATAAATGAAAGTTTATAGCTGGGAAAATCCTCGAACTAAATGGTGGATTTTCCAGCAAGCCATGTTTGATTACCAAAAGAGTATGCTTTCTTATGATTTTTTGATGTGTTCTCAAATTGAGGATTTGACTATGAAGCGGCAACAATTGGTCACGAATTGATTCTCAACAGGGGATCCCACTGATTTTCAGAAATGGCGAGGAGAATCTTTGAATACTTGAAGGAACAGTACCCGAAACCCTACGGCATTTTCTTCCGCAGATTGGTTGGAAGCCGGATTTCCGGTTAGTAAATTCTGATAACCCCATTAAACACAAGGTTTAACCAAATAGTATAATCCGGCAGAACCATGAACCGACCATATATTTTTGGGCCAACTTCCTAGGCCCCCATTTTTCGTTGGTCAAGATTCCTCATGTTTGGAGGATATACCATGATATACCCACAAAACCCACCAAGAACCAGGGATTTCAAGGGTATCATCCCTGGTTCGCGATGGACTCCAGGACTTCTCCCCAAATCAAGCAATGATACAATGACTGGTGCCTCCCATTGGTTTATAAACCCCATTCACTATAAAGTAAATATATAAATATACCTACCATAAATATCCTAAAACACATATATTAATACAGGTTGTAGACGAAGCTAACTACGGGGCACCACCTTGTAAGTGAGAGTTGGCAGCTCTTGGCAGCTCGCTTTTTTCTCAGCGAATTGGTCATTCCCCTAGTTGGTTGGCCCGAGCCACAGATCCCAAAATCACCAGCTGCTCACCAATGTGGAGCACAAAGAAAGACTGCGAAGACTGATTGGCAGGGTCAAATTGTACAGGATCTGGTTGCCATTGTCACCAATGGTCAAGCTCTGAAGACCCGTCGGAAATGTGACTCCTTCCAGGCTCTGGTTGAATCTGTTGCCAAATGTCAAGCTCTGAAGACCGCTTGGAAATGTGACTGCTTCCAGGCTCTGGTTAAATTTGTCGCCAAACGTCAAGGTCTGCAGACCGCTTGGAAATGTGACCCCTTCTAGGCTCTGGTTAAAAGAGGAGCCAAGTGTCAAGCTGTGAAGACCACTTGGAAAGGAGACTTTGTGTAGGCTCTGGTTAAAGTTGTTGCCACATGACAAGCTCCGAAGACGACTTGGAAAAGCCACTCGGTGTAGGCTCTTGTTAAAGTTGTTGCCAAATGTCAATCTCTGAAGGCTGCTTGGCAAGGTGACTCCCTCGAGGCTTTGGTTGAATTTGTCGCCAAATGTCAAGGTCTGAAGACCACTCGGCAAGATCACACGGTGCAGGCTCATGTTGAAATTGTTGCCGAATGCCAGGCTCTGCAGATCACACGGAAGGGTCACTCCTTCCAGGCTCTGGTTGAAATACCAGCCAAACTTTAAAGTCTCAAGTCCACTGGGCAAGGCAACTCGCTTCAGCGTCTGGTTGAACCTGTAACCAAAGGATAGACTCTGAAGACCATTTGGAAAAGTGGCTTCTTCCAGGCTCTGACTGAATGACCAGCCAAATGTCAAGCTCTGAAGATTTGTTGGCAAGGTGACTTCATTCAGGCTCTGGTTAAAGCAGCCCCCCAATACAAAGGTCTGAAGATGGCTTGGCAAGGTCACTCCTTCCAGACTCTGGCTGAAGTTGTCACCAAGTCTCAAGCTCTCAAGGCCACTTGGCAAGGTAACTCCTTCCAGGCTCTGGTTGAAAGAGGGGCCAAATGTCAAGCTCTGAAGACCACTCGGCAAGGTCACTCCTTGCAGACACTGGTTGAAAGAGGCACCAAATGTCAAGCTCTGCAAATCATGTGGAAATGCCACTCCTTCCAGGGTTTGGTTGAAAGACGACCCAAATGTCAATCTCTTGAGACCACTTGGCAGGGTCACTCCTTCCAGGCTCTGGTTGAATTTGTCGCCAAATGCCAACTTCTCAAGACCACTTGGCAGTACCACTCCTTCCAGGCTCTGATTGTATCTGTCCCCACATGTCAAGCTCTGGAGACTGTTAGGAAAAGTCACCCCCATGAGGCTCTTGTTGAAACTGTTGCCGAATGTCAAAGTGTGAAGACTGTTTGACAAGGTTACTCCTTCCAGACTTTGGTTGAACTTGTATCCAAATTCCAAGACACGAAGACCGGCTGGCAAGGTCACTCCTGTGAGACCCTGATTGAAAGAGGCGCCAAATCTCAAGCTATGAAGACCCTTTGGCAAGATCACTCCTTCAAGGCTCTGGTCAAAACGCCGGCCAAACGTCAAGCTTTCAAGATTTTCAGGAAGTGGTTTCCAAACCTCAATACCTTCAATCCTTGTCACCCCTTCAAGGAGCTCTCCGGACAAGACAGGTAATCCCTGGATGATAAGCCATGCAGCACGCAAATCCGTTGGAACGAAAGTGCACGAAAGTGTCGCAATCTCACCCACGATGCCCTGCTCTTTCAATGTTTGCTGAAGATTCAGCGGCGAATCTGCATGGTGAATCATCAATCTCCTCCCTTTCTTTGCAGGGACTTGCTGCGAAACGATCCTGATGTTTGCGACGGTCCAAACATAGAAACAACATATCCCAAAAAAACTAGATTCCCCCAATAATTTGTGGATTTACCATGATTTACCATGATTTACCAAACGGAAAAAATGCAAAAAATCCCGCAAATCGAAGAATCTGCTGCACCTCGCGGCCCAGAGTGGCATCACTGAGTCGCACGACGCATCCCTCGCCGTTGAGGCATAGCACATGGAGCTCTATCAGCTCAGAGCCATGGTCCCCTGGTGCCCCATAGCCACCAGCACTGGCGGACATTGAGCACCTTTTAACAATTAAAAAAATGAAGGTTATGGCATATATCATTATAGTAAAGTATAGTATATAGCACATACAATATATATATATATATAGTGTATATATATAGTATATATATAATATATAGTGTATATATATAGTATATAGTATATCAATTATAGCATGAACATCTAAATTCGTATGTCCAAGATTATCTTGCAAGAAAAAAGCGAATGTTTACCTCTTCCAGGGTCACAGGATTTGAGCCATCTGCTGAACTGCCATGTTCGATGAGGACCACCGTCTTTCACCGTCTTTCGTCGCTGTTTCCTGCCTCTTGACATGCTGGTTCATGATGCGGCAGTACTCCCCCGTCTCCTTGGAATGGTACGGATCCAGGACTAGACTCATCCAGTTGGATCAACTTTGGATCGAAGATCTCCAGTTGGTTTTGGTAAAAAAGGCGCTCAGCAAATGTCATGCCTAACTTTACCATTCTTTACAATCTTTCATAGACTTCAGGACTGACCATTGACCCCAGGTTTGGAGAGTGAAATCTCCCCGCTAACCACCGATCCAGGCACTTCCGAAGCCTCCCGGCCAAAAACCCAGCCCGAGACACCGGGTATGTTTTCAGCTTCCCGGTACCACTGTAGCTGAGGAGTCCTGAAGTCACTCAGCTGGATTCTGAAGTTTTGGAGGTTGAATAGGACTTGAATGCTTTTCTGAACCATGAGATGCAATGGGAGACACTATGTTGACATATGTTGTCCCTGTTTTAGGGTACCAAACCTTCCTTTCGTTGGGAACATCCTGCTTCACATGGGGACCTTTGGCACGGCAAATCACATGCCCACCGTCTCCTGCTTCCGCTAGGGCCAAGCAGAAAGCCTTGGGCGGCACCAAGTACTGCCGCGATAAGGCAGCCTCAACGTCGAAGTGGAAGGCAACCTCTGCGGACGACGACGTTTCGGCACGGGAATTAACATCAAACCAACATCAACCAGGGATGAAAAAAAACCGAGAGGAAATGACCTAGGTCAGATTTGGAGATACCCTCTGGTTATTTGCAGATCTGGTTATAGATGGTTTACCTACTAAAAATGGGTGGATTTTCCATGGCTATGTTAGTCATAACCAGATGGTATAACCAGCCAGGGATAACCAGCCAGGAACTTGGTCTGATGATCGCAGCTTGGGGCTGTGAATTTTGGGTTTTTTTTGGGTGCCATGGGGGTAAACAATGTCACAAACCACCCATTTGGGAATGGTTTATATATATATATATATATCACCATATACCACCTATATACCACCTATATACCACCTATTTATGGTGAAATTGGGGATGGTTTATGACATTGTTTTGCCAACATTAAACCTTGATATCAACCAACCTCCTGACAGAAAAGCTGTAGAGTTCGTTTGGTCCCTATCCGAATCTCGGCGAGGATCGCGAATCGAGGATCGCGAGTCGAGGAGCATTGTCATTGAAATACTTCTGCGTGTTTTCCACATCCAGCACCATCGCCTGCGGATAGCAGGGGATGAAGCAATGTTTTCTGAGCCCAAATAGACAGGGGACAAGATAGGAAATAAATGGAAATCATAAAACGGCATGGCTTGCTTCTACATGTGGAGTGAGTAGTTCGATCCAAAGATCATTTTAGCACCAGGAAGCTGATGATGACAATCCCTAATTAAAGGGTAGGCGAACAACCCCCCGAACTAATCATGAACATCATAAACCAACAGGGCTTTTGCAGCCTCTGCACATGTCTATTGTTGACATCTCCATTTCCATCGGGTCCCTTGGATAGCGCTTACCAGTGTCTGACACTCTTGTCTGGTCCCCCCAGGTGTAGCCTGGAATGGTACCAAGATAGAAAAGCAATAGCAAGATTGAACAAATGGTACCTTCTACCCAATTCAGCCCCGCTATCCCATGATCTCCCAGTTGCATCTTGTTCAAATGCATAGAACTCAACACCCCAGGATCCATGATGGTCCTATCGATTGTGGCTGAAACCCTGTGAGGCTAGTGATGGTTAAACTGGCAAGTGTTTCGATGTTCACACCCCTTTCAACATGTTTATGAAGCATGTCAAACCCATAGGTTTCACAGTGGAAAAACCCATCCTAGACGGTGGAAATATCCTTTTCGATCATCAAACATGTGACACCATAACATCATGATACATAATGATACCATATGGTTACATGAGTGATAACTGTTTAACATCACTGGTTATACCATGTGCTTAAACCATGTGCTTAAACCATCTGAAACACCGACCTGCCATGGATCCTGGATCGACACGCGCCGCCTCCAGCAGGCACAGCCCATGCGTCGTGTCGTGCAGGGCAACGGACCAGCGGCGCAAATGCTCCACCAGCGATTGGTACACGTCCTACTCACTCGACTCAACTGACTCTCAACGTTTGGAGTGAAAAAAACAGGATGGAGTGATACCATATGGTTACATGAGTGATACATAATGATACCATATGGAAACATCTGGAAACAACTCTTTTTTTTTGTGGCTTTCAATATGCCTCAAAAATAAATATCACGATGTTCCATGATGTTCCCAAACATGGATCTAGACTGATTGGGGATACCTTCAAAGCTTGGGGATCGTGTGACCAACGAGTTCGTTGTGATTTAAACAGCAAAACTAGGGATGAATAGCCAGCAGATACTGAAACTTGCCCCAACAAAATTAGAAATTGAGGCAACATGTTTTTGCGTCGCACATGGGGTAGAACCCCTTGTGAGTGGGAAATAGTGCATGTCAACCCAACTACTCAATATGATCCTTACTATCAGAGGCCCCCTCCATCAATGACAGAATGGATGACCCCAACTATGATCATTGCAACAACCTCGAAGAAAAGGATACCTCGAAGCGCGGTATCACTTGGGATCCTAAGTTGACCCAAACCAAAAGAACATGACCATCATTGACCATTATGAGCCATGAATTTTATCACCACCAAACATCAATCCTCTACGACTCGGCATTCGGCAGCACCCCAGATCCTCCAGCGCAAGCTCTTGGCCCATGCCATCCAGATATGCACTCTCTCCAAAGCATCGGCGCACGAAGAGGGCACGGGCACTGCCTGGCGCCATTTTTTTTGTTGCTACATGTAGTCCCTTCGAGGGTGAGATATGAGAAATGTTCATCTTGCATGTCTTGTGTTGTGACATCTCATAGTCATATATATATATGCTGCATAATAAATATATATATATATATACATATATTAATCTATTATGTCACAGTTTACGGCAACTTGCCGAAAAAACGTGTGGGTATAAAATCTGAAGTATAGCTAATGTTTGGAGTTGTCCTATTGTCTGAGACCAAGAAGAAGGGTCTTCAACTGGTGAGTTCATATTTAATTGACACCAACTTGAACAGCATGAAGTTCACAAGTTGGTGCCACAGTCATTTGGACATCACCGCTTAACTCTCGGCTTCTTAGGGCTTTGAGGTTTCACCTTCCGAACTTGATACAAAAAGACCTCCCAACTGTCCAAACAACTTTGGATCAACTTCCGATTTGTACCGGCAATTTGACAATGATCCAATGATCACTCTAGAAAATCACCATTCTTGATAGGTAAAGCATCAAACTCAATGGCCCATTCTCAAAGGAGATGCAATCCCAAAATCACCGGGTCGGGTACCCTCCGTAAACATGTGGAGAACCGGCAGTGAAGTGTGTGTTTTTCATCATTTTCCCAGGAAAGCCCATAGGTTTGCCACTGATGTTCACATATTTTCCCATGATGTTCCCATGATGTTCCTATGATGTTCCCATGATTTTCACACATCTACCCTCTGGTGAACTAACATAGCAATGGAAAATGGATGAAAATTGCTATTTATAGTGGATTTTCCCATCAAAAATGGTGATTTTCCATTGCTATGTTAGTTCACCAGAGGGTAATCTATGTTAGTTTTCCCATGGTTTTCCACAGGGTATCCCTGCTGCGCACCTCTTGCGATCCGCCTTACTGGGGCCACGTAGGGCCGATCGTGGTCCAGGAAACTGCGCACATGGAGCACCTGCCTGGAGCGGCATAGGATTTTCAGGAGTTTATAGGTTTGATATGGTTTTATAGGGAGCTTATAGGGAGCTTATAGGGATTTATAGGGAGTTTGTAGGGATTTATAGGGATTTATAGGGATTTATAGGGATTTATAGGGAGTTTGTAGGGATTCTAGAGGAGGATATAAGGATTTTACAGGGAGTTGACTATCAATCAACTAGGATCTGTAGAAATTTAAGAGGGATTTATAGCATCTGTAGGGATTGATAGGGATGGGGGTGTTTTGGGTATGGTGAAATAATGGGGATTTAAGTGTCAATGAATGAGGTATATCTAATGGATAACAATGGGATCAAATCATGGGATAAAATGGGATATACCTTAACCAACCATATATGGGTTTGTCTGAAAATAGTGTACCCCTACACCCAATGGTTAATGATCATTATCCCTACTAAATGGCTATAATTGGGGGTATACCCCATTTTCAGACATACCCATATAATCTTTGATCATGTCTGAAGATGGGGAATATCATGGGGTACCCAGGAAAAAAAAAACACTTTTCATGTGTAAAAATGATGATAAACCAGTAACCATTGGTACGAGTAGATAGAATGGGGTAGCCTATTTCCGGAGAAACCCATCTTGATGAGAGTTTTCCCATCTCACACAAGAGGCCTGCTTGTAAATGCGATCAATTGCGAGCATACAGCTTGCCATAATACAAGGGAATCCAGACGACATTGCCTGGGATCGATTCCACGGTGTCGCATCTCTTGGATAATCGCACCTGCAAGCAGATATGAGTTCTGTGGCGCTATGTCTCTATGGCACTGGCAAGTTCTTTTTGGATCTTCTGGGTGTATATGTTGTATATGTTGTGGGGACTTTAATGCATCAATGCCCTATAGTCCTATAGCTCACCACGAAAAGCATGAAACATCTCTGTAGGACAGCCCTTTCCCAGGCTCGCAGGTGGACGCTCCAACCTGCCAACATTGAGGATATGTGACATACTGATCCTTGAAGCCCTCGCCACTTGCGCCCCATGTTTTTGTGTTTCGAGGCATTGGATGTGCCTCACAATGAAAGACTCCCAAATACATTGCAGTAAATAGACATCCCATAACACTCTATTCTGCCAAGAATTTCGGATCAAACCGTATCAAAGAAGCAAACTCCTGATATTGGCTATGGGTATTGATCAGAAAAAAAAATCCCGTCGAATCCCACCTGGCTGGCCAATGTCACCGTGGATGAGTTGATGTGGTACCTGGGCGGCTGTAGTGATGTATCCCATTTTCACATATCATGGGATACATAGGGGATATACATGGGCAATGCTCCATAGGCTGTTAAATTACCAGAGGCTATATCTGCTATATCTGCTATATATATATATATTCCATGGAATCTCACCATATCTGCGAGCATTTTGTATGGTCAAATCCCTATGTTTGCTCGATCCTCATGAAGTTGTGCCGAGGAAGACAAATTCGTAGGACTATCAGAGTGAAAAAAAAATCGGCACAGGACAAAAAGGGTAGTTTCAGAGTTAGCTATGGAACATCACCATTTGTAATGGGATGTAATCAGTAAATTCTAGATAAATGAACGATTGTCCATATGTCAAATTACCCGAGCGCGTTTTTAAGGACTTCAAGGGGTATACCAGCACTTTTTTTGCAATCTGAGAAACAACTGGATAAAAAATGTATGAAAAAAATGATGATCCGACCAATAGCAAGCAGAGGATTTTCGGGATTCGCCACTGGGACGTCTTGAAAAACCCGAACCTGCGCTTTTGACAGCTTGTCCCCCGCTGCTTGCAGGGCCGCATCATTCCTTGGAATCGAAACAAACTGGATCGTTGGGATGGGAAAAACGCAATTAGACTCCAGTTGGTTAGCAAAACAAACCAAGTACATGTCGTACATCTATATATATATATATATATGTTATATATATACATACATGTTACATATAGATATAGATACATGATCTGTGAAAGTGACGTTTTTAATTCCAGGCTGCACTGATTGCCACACCACACAGCACGCCACCAAGCCACAAATCAATGCCAATCATCGTCAGCGGAAAGTCCTGACATCGACCCAGTTGTGGCACCAGCGACGACCAGCCCTAAGTTATCACCATTGGTGGCATAAAACATAGATGGTAGGTTTATGGTATTGGCTTTCCCACATTTTTGTGTCTGTAGAATTTAAAACTTGATCTCTGGGAGGGTCTCCATGTTGGACTCATGCTCCAACCATCTCCCCTTCCACACGAAAAGCATTCAAAAGCGCATGAAGGCACTAGATTTTCCACACTTAAACGGACCAGATTGCATGGTGTATTCAGCAGAAGCCCCTGCCAGCCCTGCTCCTTGAGGTGTTCACCCCTCAGAGTGCTTTTGCAGACGAAATTGTAGATTTGCATCAGCAAACTGCCATCACCACACCCTGCATGACTCAAGGCTGAATTCGCAGGATTCCTTCAGTGCCAAATCACTTTCAGAAAGCAATATCTGCTGGTTCGCAGTCTCTACCTCAAGGACTCAAGGATTGGAATTTGACACTGAGAACCGTCCCCTTTAGCAAAGAAGACATAAATAATATAGATTAATATAGAATATAGAAGACATATAGCAGACATATAGCTCCATCCTGAATCTGCAACCCTTACCCGATCTATCTTTGTAACGCCATGGTATTCCGCACCTTGCTCCATCCCATGATCCCAGCCTGTATCCGCCACGTAGCGAGGCTGTTGCTTCAACTCGCACGTAAAGAGAGGCTTCAGCAGCTCCAGTAGGTCCCGAAAGAAGGCCTGGAATCTGCAAAAAAAAAGGGAACCTGACCATCATTGACCATCCAAGAAATAGGGATTTTGAATTGATGCAAAAAAAAATCCACGGGTCAGTGACTGGGACTTGGGGATGTGTCAATTTTTTGTTGCCCCAGGGGAGCACAAACTACGAGTACTCATCTATGGTCGTAGACCATCCGTTTGTCATCCTAGAATTCGGTGCATGGACTGCTTCATGGAGCATCAATTAACCCTTCTTCAGCTGGGGTCCACAATTCCATGCGAAATCGCAGTGGTTGAGGGCTATGTGTTTTCCCGACCCTCACGGTGACTTGAAACCACAGAGTCCGACTGACCATTGGTACCCGCTTTCTGAGCGCCATAACCAAAAATCTATCTGAAAAAGCACCGCAAAACCATGTGGGACTGTCTGAAAGTTCTGGGGAAACCTTGAAAAATCCCATTGCTATAAGCAAACGTATCAGAATGTGTCCCATTAACATAACAATGCTATCTCAAAATATATATATGTATATTGTTAACACATGATAAGTGGAAATTAATGGGAAGTATTGTGTGTGTGTGTGTCCCCAATAAATTAATCGGGAATCCACATAATCTTATGCGCTTCCCAATTTCTGTTCCACACCAATTTGTTCGTTGAAGGATCCGCACTTCAGCACTTCATCTCGGCCTTGTGTTGTAGGCCACTTCCCAGCACGTTCAGCGTCCGGTCCACATGCAGCTCCTTTTTAAACAGAAATGCGCAGAGAAGAAGGCAATGGTCCAAAAACCCACAGTTAAAGTGGGATGTGTATATATATACTGTATATGTGAGCTATAGGGATATTTATATATATATATATGATATAATGTGATTTTACCAACATCATTGGGATATAACTCGGGATAATTGGAATAATTATAGTGGATATCACTGGATATCCAGCCACAATAGGGCACAATTGGGATAAAATGGGAATGGGAAACAATAGTGGAATATACTGGGTATATGGATCTATATGACGACTTTAGTTCTGATATAGTGGGATATTCAACAACATGGGTGTCTGAAAATGAAGTTTTCACCAACAAATAGTTTCCCTTGGATTGGTTGCATGGTTTTTTTCTGCAGGAACCCCCCAAAGGCCCCAAGGCTCACGGGAAAAATCCATGGTTTCTGTAGATGTTCCCTTCAATCATCCCAAGGATAGATACAAACAGTGAAAAACATCGAGGTTTCACTTCCAGCTGCTCAACAAAAAGGCATTAGACTGACCCCCAAAATCAAGATGTCGCACCGAGCCTGGGGCCATTCCATCGCTCCAAGAGATTTCAACTCAGTATGGCTCATAGAAATCCTAAGGACATGGTTTTTTGAATGGCCCCAAAATGGTCCGATTTTTGAAATGTCTGGCTTCACCCATTTCCGATTGAACTTCAGCTGATCCTCGCTGGAGCTTGTAGCGTTGAACCCCCAGGAAGGCTCCTGGGGTGTTTCGCTTGCCGGAAGAGTTTTGAGGTGGAATGATATGGCTACGGGTCAAGATTTTCAACCCAAGTTATGGATGGGTTCATATCATAAAAATAACAAATTGGGTGGTCCATTCGTACCAAGTCCATCTGCCTGTTACTCTCTGGCAGTTTTAAGACACGCTCCCGCTCGGCTCCCGTCATCAAACATAGCTGGTTGGTGGTGCGTTTTAACCATCTTGAAAAATGATGGAGTTCGTCAATGGGAAGGATGACATCCCATATATTATGGAAAATTAAAAAACATGTTCCAAACCACCAACCAGATAGCCATGGGTAATCCCCCATTTGTAGATGAAGTTACCATTAAAACCTCCATGTAGGGACGATTCTCAGCTGCCACGTTTCATTCCCGGAGGCGATCGAAAATCACCATGTTTAGTGCGTAAATCATAAATGGGCCAGTTCCCAGAGCTCGCCTTGTAGAGCACATGCTGGAACTTGGCCAACCTCAGCACACCCAAAATACGGCGTAATTTATGCGACATAGACGTCGAAAGGGATCTACAAATGATGGATTGTCCAAATCGCTGGTTTACTGAAGGCATCTGAAGGTGATGATGAAATCCACTTGGTGTTGCTGCGCCAGTTCCTGTTGGTCAAAATCCGCCCAAACTTCATCTGACACTACTTTGTGTACCAAACTGACTTGTTGATTAAAACCAAACTGTTTCTAATAGGTCAATACATGTCAATACGTCTTGTCCGCAGAATCTCACCTCACTTTACTCTCCCCAGCCCTTTGCCGGAGTAGAAACAACTCCATTGTGGAACAAAAAGCTGCTACGCATGGTTTGTCTGAACATAGGATACCCTCTGGTAATTTAACGTAGCTATTGAAAATGGTCATTTATAGTGGATTTTCCCATTAAAAATGGTGATTTTCCATAGCTATGTTAAATTACCAGAGGATACCCCATTCCATGATCTAAATCCTCATGTTCACAAATTTCACAGTTGACAAAACTGTTCGGTATCCCCCCTTGTCAGGCACTATAGCCGACTATAGCATATTGTTGATTCTATATCTCATAAATAAATTCATCCCCATAAATTGCTGGGTGTTCCTTTAATCCCCACACTTGACGCTGACAGGTGACATGGGCGCATAGGAGGTGGCCACCAACAAGGTCTGACAGCGCTGCAGTGGCATGGCCAGCAACTCCAGGCCACCTGAAAGATTCACCCAAGCATCAGGTGGTTTTACTGTGGCCAATCTTGGATACCCTGCAATCTTAGAATTTAGATCTGTAGCCAGGAAAAAATAGATCTTTCGCATGTTTGGTGATTGATTGTTTTTCCATGTTTTTCCTATGGCAAAAGATTGGTTAGTGTTAAAGTACACAAGGTTTCCCCGGTTGAAACATGAGCAACCCACTTGTGCGGTTTCTAACGCTGCAAAAATTAGCGGATCGCAACATGGGGATTTCACGGACCAGAATGGAGGGCCTAACACCTGTAATGACGGGTTCTTCCATACCACCCTATGCGCATACAAGGTTTAAACATGTGTATATATATATATGTGAATGTGTATGTCCATGTATGTAAATATATACTCTATAGTTGTAAAAAGATTGGTTGGTAGTTTCAACCCAGTGAAAAACTAGTTGTCCCAGCCAAGGGGAGAATACATAGAAGACGAATTTTCCTCGACATGCAAACTGCAACCTACAGTAATTCCTTGAAGTTTTATTAGATTTTGTGTAAAAACATCTCACACACTACACAAAATCTCAAATGAGGTTTTCCCCCATGGCACCAGCTCCGAAACATGAAATCTACTTGTATGACTAAAGTCGTTGACTGTACCAAGGCCAAGGGAAAAAAAAAACACCAATGTCATGTCTATTCAATAAATGCATAATGTTTTATATATCATGTCCAAGGAAGACATATATGTTTTTTCTATATACTATTCATATATGTGTATGTATATATATATATATGTACTATTCATATATATGTATATATACACATGGAGTATATATATATAATTATATATAATTATCTATATATATATCAAGTCTAATCAGTCTTTCATATCGGTTGCCTCCCTTGGTCCATCCACCTTCGCAGTGGCCAAGAGCCATCTGGCGTAGCAGCGGATCCTCTGGGCTGGTCCAAGCTGTGCGGATGGTGATTTTCCGCTTCGCAAAGTGTTACCAGAGGCTTATCTTAAGATGGCAAATATGGGCGATTCTACTTTTACATATTATGTATATATATATATAGAGACTTAATTCTGACGACTGAATTATCATGTATGGAGTGATATATACCCCTGATTTGACCGGGAAAAACATGTGGGTAAATGGGCTAAAAGACCAAGCACATGCGAATATCACCAGGATATGTCATGGGAATATACAATAGGTGGAAAAAAAAAATACATGTCTGCACGGTTCTACCAATATCATATATTATCGATACATGCACAGACAAAGATTCAAACATTCATGGATGTAGCTATGCTAAGCTATTTGATTAAGTAACTTATGTATTATGTTCTACATGTATAAAAGTACATGGGTTACACACAAGCAAAAAATGCCAAAAGGTGTAATATCAATAAATAACAATATATATATATATATATAGACTGCATTGTCTATCAAACAATATCATGATCACCTATGCACAGTAGTATACTGTAAAATCAATTTCACAATGCATAACAATGCGGCCTCATGGAAATTGTGATGACATTGTTGCATATAAATCCCCAACAACAATTCAGCATCTGTTTGGTTGATTATAGTTGGTGTTGCTGCTTAACTGTTCATGATTGCTGGTTGAATACCCTATCTTTGGTTGGTTAAACCCATTTTTTGATATTTGTTGTTGGCTACACCGTTACACTTAAACACCTAATTTGTTGTTGATTATGTAATTTCCCCCGAAATTCCAATTTTTGTTAGTAAAGTCAAAATATATCAAGTCTATAGTTGTTCTTATATTTTTCTATTGACTCACTCCTTCATCTTACTAAATCATCCCACCCTTCGCATGGCTAAGGATCCAAATCCGCCGAACAACAGGCCGGTCTTTCCGCTGGCCGGGCGTTCCGCCCGCAGAAGAGGGCAACAGCCAGGGGTGCCAGAAGGGCGCAGTCAAACAGAGCCAGGACCTTGGCAAAAATTGGAGGATGGCAACCAAGAAAAATGAGGATATTATTGGGCAATATGGGATATGCACATGTAGTTATATATAATTATGTTTGACTATATGTATATATATATATATACTGTATGTATGTATATATATATAGTTGTAATATATATATGTATAATATATATATGTATAATATATATATATATATCTGTATAATATATGTACATGTAAAACTAACTACATACACACACCCCAAAACAAAGACCATTTTGATGTTGGGTTCGGATTCACCACTGGATGGAATGGGGTGATGGAATGGGGTACCCTATTTCAAACCTAATTTTGGTGGCAGTGTGAACGATGAAAAAAATATGGGTATGAACACCACGATATACCAACAAAAATTGGCAAGTTCACGAGGAAAGAACCCACCAAACAAAATGTTTTCGGTGATGATTCAACCAACAACGCCTGCACGGTTGGTGAACCTTGGTGTTAGTTGTCGGAGTTCCCGTCGCCATAGCCAGTGTAAGTTGCCAAAGCCCATGTGAAGGTTGATTTCAGATATCGGAAAATAAATTAAACATGAAGTTTACCGCAGTCTCAGATTGCGCCAACTGTGCAAGAATGAAAAAGGAGCTCGAACCTCCGTGAAATGTTTTTTGAAAAAACGGCGAGGTGGTTTTTGGGTTAGCCACTGCCCATCACAGAAATTTGACATGAAAATTGAAGCAGGTACGTCGATCCAGCGTCCCGGATAGACATCACAGAATGTCATACCCGTCTTCGTTGGCTGCAGAACTATGACATTCCCTGCAGCCCCCTGCAACTAAGAAAAATCAAGGTACAAGTTTTGCATCTATTGAGATGTTTCACACACACGCAACCTTTCACACACGACTCTTTCACATACAACATTGTCACACACAACACTTTCACACACAACTCTTTCACACAATCTGTCTTCCACCATCTCCTATATCTTTCATGCCTTCCCATCTCATGTTCACATCTGTTTTGTGCTGATTGGAAGAAGTTGACATCTGGGGTTATCCGGTCCTTCAATTTTTGATTCCTCAAACTACAAATTTCTATGGGATGACAGTGAAAATCCCTTGGTTTTCATGCCGTAAATGACTCATTTCTATGGGTTTGTCTGAAAATAGTGTACCCCTACACCCAATGGTTAATGATCTTTATCCCTACTAAATGGCTATAATTGGGGGTATACACCATTTTCAGACATACCCCTATGGTTTCAATCCCCATCCTCTGGCGGTTTCGCATGGTTTCGCCACGGCACCGGGGGCGGCCACGTGGTGCCTCGAATCTCCAAGCGCCGCCGCAAGCGCAGGCGCAGGGAGAGGTAGCCGGGTAGGCTGGAGCTGTCGAGGTCGAAGGGGAGAGGCACCTGAAACTTGGAAAAAACGGGACAGTACTAGGCAGCAATGTTTGGGGATATAATGAAATCAGGGATTTTAATGGATTTAATGGGATTTCAGAACTTTTTCTATTTATCATATCATATGTCTTCTTAAGATCGAGATAGGCAGCTGCGAAGGGATGGAAGGGGGGGATTCCACCCTGGAGGATCCTCCGAATCCTGGCCTAGTTCACCCATGACCCATGTGACAAAACGATGCCTTGGAATTTGACCAAAATCTGGCTGACCTACATCTGGGGTCGGTTTTTTTGAGGGCAACGCCAATGACACTCCGGAGATTTGTCAACATGTTTGCCTCTAGGAACCATTCAAGTGAATCATCAGATTTACCGATCACAAAATTGAGCCAACTTGATTCACAAGGCAAAGTTGGGTTTCTTATCCTATGGGAACCACTCTTGGTGTCGTACCTGGTAGAGTTCCAACAATTCCTCGCTGTCCTTGAGCAACTCCTCCCATGCCTCACCGTTAAACTACACTACACCGACACGTTAAACGGGGATGGTTTTTGCCATGGAATCATGGGAGAAATCTTGGATACTTTATTATGGAACACACACACACACATATACTGTATTATATGGATACATATATTATTATTATGTATTATATATGCTTATTATGGATATATTATGGATACTTATTATGGATATATATACATATACATATTGTGTGTATTGCTCTGCGGATATTGTGTATATTATATATATGTATATATGGATGATGGATGATACGCGATAGCTCTGGAATATCAAGAAACATCATTGGGATAACTTATGGGATCATTATTGGAGATTCTGATGGGACACGGAATATTCGGAATATACGCTTGGTGGCACCCGGTTCCAGAAGCTACTACAGCTTTTCCCACACATTTATGTATGAATCTATGTCCGTGAATCTACTATAGGTTACTTGACTTATGAACTATTAGATTATAGTTCGTGATAATCTATGAATATGCCAACTGTTGCTTACTGGATTGACGACCAAACATAAAAAGGTGCCCATGGAACCACAAAAGGCTCCCTCAGTTTCGTGCCTTTTTCTCTGCCACATTTTTTGGTTCCAATGAATTTGAAAGGTTTCGAGTTTTGAGCCATACTCGTTGGCAAATGGGAAAAGGTCTCCAACCTCATTTCTTCGGCCATTTTCAAATGTTTTTGCCCATCCTCACCATCATCGGGCTTGGTTGGCCAGTGTCAACGGATTCTTATCTTTGGATTTTTTTCTGGAAACCTTACAGGAGATCTCGAAAAACATGACACTTCTCCCCAAAAAAAAGGTGAGTTTCCACTGTGAATCTTCCCAACTCAACCAACAACCTGGGGCCAAAAAAAAAAATGCGCCTTGACCTCTTCGGACTCCACCACAGTGAAACCGATATCGCCCTGGTGAAACCAAGGTGGGGATACACGACCAGCCAAACGACATCAGTGGAATGGACGAAATCATCTGGTTGGTGGTGCAATAACCATCTTGAAAAATATGAGTTCGTCAATGGGAAGGATGATCCCATATATTATGGAAGATAAAAAATGTTTGAAACCACCAACCAGTCATGTGTTCATATGTGGCCGAACGTTTCCGGTGTATCTTTGGTTGCTTCGTTTCCTGAAATTTGTGAGGGATCCCTCCGGGGTCGACGCCTGCGTGGTCACTTTCACCTAAGTTCGCTGTATCACCGGGGAATTCTTGAAATGGTTGACACCAGCCATTCACCGCTGAAGATGGGGTATGATGGGGTACTTTCGGAGGGTTCCGAACAGCTTCCAGCAGGAGAGGCACCATTTGATGTCCTTTGATCACCTTCACGTTTGTTCCAACTTGGGAGTCCCAAAAGTTGGAGATGTCCATACTGAGAAAACAATTTGTCGGTCCAACTGGTCTCAGATTTTGGCCCATGGCTGCATCGCCAAGCCACATATCCGAGGATCATCATGGTACGCATCAGCACCTGCCAGTTTGGGTACAATCGTGAAACTCGCATAGAATTCTGATGAATTTTGGTGAGTTGGTGATTTTAGAAAAAAAAATCATGAACCATCAATTCGCCTCCCGGAATCAAACATGGCAATGGAAAACCTTCTGCGGTTCAGGGATTTCTTGGCTAGCCATGCTGGATTACCGTCCTTTAAGAACAGAAAAAAAAAAAAACGCGCAAAATTCGTCCATATCTACTCCGAGCATGACCAACCATGGCACCAACCTTTGAGTGTTGTGGTTGGATGAGTCCCCATGTTTAGCCCGTTCTACAAAACACTTCCATGGGCATCAAAATGGGTGTGGATCACATCTGGGGTATGGCTGGTAGAGCGCCCATGAGGGGCTGAAGCACCATTTGAAACCACCAACTCACTCTGAGTTGATTGAAAGAAGAGATTGCTCAAAATCCCAAAAAAAAATGATGGTAAACAGTAAAGACCATCGTTTCCAGTACAAGTCACCTGTCATCGATATCTCTGGGGGGTCCTCAAGTTCCTGTCATGGAAGATTTTTCCACCATTAACGGTTAAGCTATACTAAGTCATGGTGATCCATTTTCCGACCGGATGATATTTGGGGCTACCCCCATGACTTTGGAAAGCCCCAAAGATGCCAAAGGATCCCTCACCTTCATCGGTCCGGTCTGTACAGACGGCATCTGCCCGTTGCGCAGGAAAGGCAGCAACTGGCAGGAAAGGAACTGTCGGACTTTAGGTTTATTCTATTGAAAAAAAGGGAACATTATTGGGAAAATGAGGAAAATAATGACTGAAAATGATGAGTTTCTTGTAAATATGATGATGAACCTCTGAAAAATGATGAGAAAATGCTGAGAAGATACGACGTTTCACACTGAAAAAAACGTGATAGTCCACTCAAGATATAAGCCTGCTCTCTGAATATTAGCGTACCCCATTCCATCTCATGGTTTTGAAAATCAATGAAGTCCCATTATACATTTGGGTTTGTCTGAAAATAGGGTATATTCCCAATTATAGCCATTTAATAGGGATAATGATCATTAACCATTGGGTTTAGGGGTACACTATTTTCAGACACACCCATTTGAAGTACATTTGATATCATTTCATGGCCGAAAACTGAGCTTTCCCGCATTTAGACGATGGAGGCCAATGACTTCAACACACTCAAGCCACTTCTAGCCATCCGGCCTTGACAAACTCAATCAACAGAGGCAAGCAAACCTCAGTTTCAAAGCAAATCGACTTTGATGGTGACCTCAGATTTTGTGGGCCACGACTTTGGATTTTGGGGCCCTTGCGCATTTTCGGATACCTGATAAGCACTTAAGCTACCACAAGTCCCATTCTCTCCGAGCTTCTTTGCTCCAGACCTCTCACCGCAGGCTAGACTTGAGTCCCAACCAAAATCGTTGTACTGAACATTTGGGGTCGAGGTACCTGAAACTGATATCCTATACTGCGGTGTACTAGCCAAGATGCCCACTTCATCATGTTCTCTCATCACACCATTTCCATATGTCCACATTTTCTAGGAAAATCATTCCCAATACATTGGGCTGTAGAAAATCTTCGTTCCAACAGAGGTGTTTCACACAGCTCATCCAAAGTCACATAGCCATGCGCCAGCAGAAAGGCGTTCTTCCCCACGTCCAGCCCATCCTTCGCTGCCTCCCTGAGCGTGGCGCCACTACGGACCGCCGCGACCGAAGGGGCCGGGGCACCGGGGCGCGGAACGGAACGGACAGGGCGCAGCATGGCGCGTTGGAGTCCTGTGCCAGGACTGGGACCAACATGTTTGAGGGTTGAACTAGCAAGAAAAATGGGAGATATGAAGAATGGCATTCGGGAAAACTTTGGCTTGGTTGGTGTATGTTGGTTTCGGAAATGGTGCGGAAAATCCTGGTTCTAAGTCTAAAAGGGTTCTGGTTACAATGTTCCCTGCATTTAGACAAGGGCATCAGGTGAGGTTTGATCTCCCTCGTGCAGCTCCCCATCACAAAACTAGGTTACGCGGTGACGGGTGGCCTGTGGGCGGCGGCGGCACTTTTATCCTTCATGGTCGCCATTTGCAAATCTTTGCCATTTCTTTATACATCTGTGCAGGTGTGAATTTGTCATTCACATTCTTGTTGCGTCCCCACCCCACCCCACCCCGTATATATATATATTATATACCAAGCTACTTCAACATGTTATCAACGTAGCATCAAGAGCGTCTTCCGAGTGACTTCAACATGTTATCAACATAGGATGCAGAGCGTCTTCCAAGGTACTTCCACATGTTAACAACGTAGCATCAAGAGCGTCTTCCGAGTGACTTCAACATGTTATCAACGTAGCATCAAGAGCGTCTTCCAAGGTATTTCAACATGTTATCAACCTAGCATAAAGGACGTGGTCCTAAGAACGTTAACATCCCCGCCAACCCATCCCACCCCACCCCACCCCACCCCACCCTATATTATATATATACACATAGAAATCACGAAAATCACACAAAACGCACAGGCCACCGGCCACGGCGTTGGCAACTAGCTACAGTGATGGGACCCTCTCAGTTTTCAATTACATATCTAAAAATAGACTCTAGCTGCCCTAATGTTCATAAATTTGGCCAAATAACCAATCTTTAAGATCTTTAAGTTGAGTGGTAGGGGACCGTCAGAGTGCCAACCTTGCTAGAACTATTTTGTTTAATTAACAGAAAAGCCTATCTTCAACGTACCCTGCCACATCAACCCTATCAGTCCCATCACGTTGGGCTCGGCGATCTTCACGAAGCCCTGGCTTTCGTAATGCGCCTGCGCTGTTGAATTCACCCCAGCAATTCCGAGCTTTTGAAAAGGTGGTTGGGCCACCTATCCCTCCATGGTTTTTCAACATCAGTATATTATATATTGATATATATATACATTATTATACACATATCATATTGATTATTTATATATACTGATGATATCCACCAATCCACCAAACCAGCCTGCTGTTTCACCGATTCTTGGGATATGGGATGTCAGCTGACATGACTGAAACGTTCAAACAGCCTGCCTGGTTGGTGTTCAACTTTTAAAAAATGGAAGGCAGTTGATTAGTGTGTATATATTATATTATATTATCATACGTATGTATATATATTTACAGTATATAATCATATATATATATATATATATATATATGTGTATGTATGTATGTATGTATGTATGTATGTATGTATGTATGTATGTATGCATATATATATATATATGTATGTATGTATGTATGTA
>Ga0126342_10002276_pt1 | contig 29535 bp, 27 predicted proteins | sample Cyp1metagenome_FD_92528 | JGI IMG/M metagenome (GOLD analysis project Ga0126342, IMG submission 92528) | Coral microbial communities from Lord Howe Island, Old Settlement Bay, Australia - Cyphastrea 1 metagenome | ecosystem: Host-associated > Invertebrates > Cnidaria > Coral ...
AAAAGCAAAGAAAAGCAAAAAAAACAAAAAAAGGAATAGAAGCAAAGAAGCAGAGAAGCACTGCAGGAGGCAATAGAGTAAGCAGGAAGAAATCCAAAAAAAATTCCCTAAACTAAAAAAAAATAAATCCCTAAATAAATGGCCCTCCGGGTTAAAAGTGCCGTGCCGTAATCACTTTCATTTTCCCTCAGGATCCAACGTGACACGAATGATGTCTCATGTTCCCATGCATTTGACTACGACAGTGCGTACCGAAGGGTTGGTTTCAACCCTTGCAAGTTCTTAGGCTGTTGAAGCAATCATCAACTCTTAGTTGCCAGGAGTTACGGGAAGTTGTAGCCTCATTTTGTATACGTACGTTTTTTTTTCTATTTCCATCATACATGTCTAGGTATTTGATGTTATAGTATATAGCTCCCAAAAAGATAGAACAGTCATTTACCATCGTTTTCAAGAATCTTAGAACCACAAATTCTAGAAATTCGACTTCTAGCCCCTAGATCTCATCTCGCCAACAAACTTCTGGTGCTGTTTCCGCCGGCAGATGCTGACGTCCCTTCGATGGGATCATGGGATATAGGGTGCTGCTGTGGCGAAAGGTCCGCTCGGTCGGCTCGTTGGATGGATGGGATGCTTTCATTCACAGATTCGAATCAACGATATAAATCCACGTATAATATATATATAATAGTTCATAGTATAATATAATAGTAAAATATAACAGTATTAATATAATAGTATAATATAGTATAATCATGAAACGATCTGAGAGGATATGTGAGATATTATGATTGATCATGACTCAACCATGGCTTCATGTCATATTTGAATCTTGGGCCTTCTGTCAGGTGGTCTAGCAGCTGAGATGATGTTGAATTTCCTGAGTTTCGCTTTGCCATCATCATTTGCCACTTGGAAATGAATCAACAAAGGCTGGCAGATCAGGAGTAGATTTGGGGGATATCCAATGCCAAGTCAACCAATTTATTACTTGTTTCTGGGTAAAACAATGCTTCGGGCGTTCTCAATTGTTGAAACCTCTCTTGTGTCCTCGAAATAATCTTGGGAAATTTACCCCAGGAATGGTGGTTGATACACCGAATATTTGACGAGGTAATTTCCATACATGAAAACACATCAGTGGGAAAGTATCGCCATGGTCGTGAACCACTTCCTCTTCATTGGAATGTACGTGCAAGTAATGTCACCCCATATCTATACATTTAATTACACAGAATTGCATACGTGTATGTCAAAAAGAAGTGTATAGATATTTCTAAGATTCTAGATATATTCATATATACATGCTGTATGTATATTTATATACGATATTTGGGATATTTTGGGATTGGAAGAGGCTTGGCAGCCATAGATCCATCCCGCCCCAGGCGGTTACCTGGCGCCCATCCCGGACCTCAACTTCCGCTGGAAGCTGATGAGCTGGAGGCTGGGGTGCTGTTTTCATCGCGCTGAACAGAGTTTACCGATGTTTACCGCAATAACATTAATATACATTAATACTAATGGGATTATATCATAATATATTATATATATGTCTGGTTGGGTTCGGAACATTTTTTTATTTTTCCATTCAGTTGGGAATGTCATCATCCCAACTGACAATCAAACACTCCATCGTAATATATGGAAGTACTCGGCAGATCATGGGATGATACCGTAGATGTTCTGAACATGTGGATGTTATGACTCTCTTTTCTCAGCTATGGAAAATCAATGAAAATCACCCATTTTTTAATAGGTAAATCAACGAAGGAAAAATATGGGACATTCCCAATAGCAAACGGTTAAATGACCAGAGGGCAACCATGGAGGTGTCCTAAAACGGCTCACCGCAACATGATCCAAGTCATGGATGTCCCATGACTTAGGAAACCTCCATAATATCACATTGATAGCCAGAAATAACTGCAATGTCCCATACTCCTGTTGACATAGATGTCCTGAAATCCTACTGGTTGCTTTACGAAGAGAGAATTTCCCCCCATTCAACAACCAATAGGTAGATGACCTTTAAACAAATAGACAATACACCAAACCAGCCCCTGCATTTGTCTTGAAAGGTCAACATTGCCCAAAAATTGATGGTTTCGAAAATCATTTCCCAATTTGACACAACCATTTCCAGGTATGACAGCCAGGTCCGTGGGCCCCTTTTTTTGGAACCTGACGTTGCGGTGTCCACGGAAGAACCAACAACGAGCTCACTGGCAAGTGATGTTTTTTTTGGAGAAAAATCCAAACATGGATGAATTCTTGAGATTTCGCGATGATTTCAGTTTGCCCAGATGAAGAGGAAATTGAATAGAATTTCACAAAGCTATACCCATCTATGGAATCTATGGCATGTTTTAGCCATTTTGCTTAATCACAGTCCAAGACTCTGATTCTTCAAGGTCAAGCTTCACCGTTTCACCAACATGGCATGCATCAAAACGACTTCGAAGGGAATGAAAGTCACAATCCCTGATCCAACAGAAACTCCCAATGCGCACCAGCAGCCACCAATCGTATTTCTTCTCGGTGCCGGAATCCAGTTCATGCTCCTCCTTGTCTTGATCTTCAAAGCAGTGCGACGCGAGAAGAAAACTGTGTCAGATCTTCTGCACATCCTCTTCTTTTTCTTTGGATCTGCGGGATATGGTCTTTATGGTGTTGCCACCCTGATTATGGCCGTGGAACCTGTGGGGAGCTCCAAGCTCACAACGATCATCTCCAGGCTTTTCATGGTGGCTTCGTGGGCCTCGTTGCTCTTGAACTGCTGTTGCCTTATGGAAAGCATCGCCATGCCAGTCATGGGTCGTTTCAAGATGTCACAGAATTCTCTGAGAATGATCTTCCATGTCTTCAGCCTCCTACTGATTCTCGCAGCCTTTGTGGGAGCTGCAATATCCCGTGATCATTTGCTGTCAACCCTGGCATTTCTCAGCGCCATCTCTGGTACTTGTGCCGTCTCCTTTCTCCGCGCGGCCTATGTGGACCATGTCAACAAGAGCCTCGCGGGCACAAACATGATGAAGTTTTTGGGGACAATCTTTGGAAGCGTGGCCCTCTTGGTTGCTGCAATCTTGGAACCTATTTGTGGATATGCCGCTCAGAAGAACTGCTATGAAGGATGCGAAGTCCCTGGCTTTCACAGTCTTTTGCTGGTGATTTTGCTTCTTGGCACTTGGTTATTCGTTGGCCTCGCGCAGAGTTGTTCCCCTGATGATGGCGCCATTCCGAGCTGTCGGAGCTCCCAAACACCGCCCGAGGTGGTGCAAGTGGCTCCTTCACAGGTAGGTACCTGAAGGTACCTGAGAGCCCTGTCGGTACTCCCAAACACCTCACTGCTTGGTGGTTTCGAATTGTTTTTCTATTCATATACAGTACATAAATGTGCATAATACATATGTTAAGTACATATGTTAAGTATTGTTAAGTTATACATATGTCTATTCAATATCATTCAATTCTTGCCGGAGATGAGATCCACAATAGATACAATAGATATGTTTAATAGGGTACCCCAAATCCACTATAGTTGATCATCACATTCACCATCTTCCCTTTGAAATTTGTCATAACGACCTCGAGTGATGATCAAGAATCCCTTCCCTCGTTCACATCAAGAACACTCCAGAGAAACCATGGTGAAAAGTAGGGAAGATGACATCATATATTTGGTACCATACAATTGACACTGGGAGTTTAGTATACCCTCTGGTTATTTAACATAGCCGTGGGAAATGGCCCATTTATAGATGGTTTACCTATTGAAAATGGTGATTTTCCATGGCTATGTGGTAAATTTAAAGTCACCAAGCAGGAAACGTGTTGGTGGAAGAACCACCGGAGTGGTTTTATAGGGCAATGTCAAAAAGTGTCGCAGCCGTGATGGTGATTGGATGTTCAAGCTGGTCCCTCTGGTCCCTCTGGCGGTCAAACATGGCTAGCCGGGGAACTCCCCGGTACAAAAGTGTCTTTTTTTCTCCAGCAAGCCATGTTGAAATGCCAGAGGGTACATCATTCTACATCAATCTATACCCTCTGGCAATTTAACATAGCTATGGAATATCACCATGTTTTTCATAGGTATATCATCATGTAAATGGACAATTTTCCCATGGCTATGTGAAAATTACCGAAGGGTACATTGAAACACAGTCAATCAGTCAATCACTTTGCACACTTAAATGGATGACCATCCCACGAATCGTCCCTTGTTTGGAAGTCTTCGATTCGCAGGGTTCTCCCATGAATTTAACATACCCTCTGGTAAACTAACATAGCTATTGAAAATGGCCATTTATAGTGGATTTACCCATTAAAAATGGTGATTTTCCATAGTTACGTTAGTTTACCAGAGGGTAATTTAACCGGGTGAAGTGACTATGGTTAGAACAAGCTACTGGGACGATCCTCCAAGCCATGGACTTCGAAATGGGCCTGCCGCGCCCCATTTTCATCATTTTCCTGCTTTTTGCTTGGTGCTTGGTTCTGCATTCGCCAGGTGAAAGCCACAGATTTCTGTTGTTGACATTTTTTTTTAACCCTCTGGTAAACTAACGTAACTATGGAAAATCACCATTTTTAATAGGTAAACCATCTATAAATGGGCCATTTCCCATGGCTATGTTAGTTCACCAGAGGGTAATTCTACAAATCTTAATCTTTCCATATCTTTCGCTGTTGTCTTCCGTCTCAGCCGGTCAAATCTTCCCGTTGATTAAACCGCTGTGAATCTCTGGGTCATTTTTCGCGTTTTTTTGTTGCCCTTTTTGTCACCATTCCGAATGTTGGTCAAATCCATTTTGTCTGAAACCATAATCTGGTTGGTTAGATCATTTAGATCCGTGGTTTTCTTGATAAGATCAACAAGATCCCAGAATTTTCTGGTGAAGGGCCTACCCATGACGGATCCATGGTGCTGCTATATATGGTAACATTTACCATCAATATACCCCAAATGTTAGCATATATACCAGCACCATGGATCCTATGGGTATTGGAATTCCGTTCAATTCCAAGTGCTGATGATGTTTCTTGATGAATCCAGCATTTTCTGATGAGAAAAACCCATTCCTTGAGTTGACACCCCCGTTGTTTCCTTGTAAAACTATGGGTTTTCAATGGTTTTCATATGATTTGCTGGTGAAAATCAGCGATTTTTTCAACCGCTGAAGCCACCAACGTGGAGGAAGCCGAAATGCGATTGGCGCTGGAGATGAGCTTGATGAGTGTTGAGGCAGGCGAAAGCATGGGAAAATGGTGATTGAAGGCATCAGGATGGGCCCGCTAAATCGATAGCGTGCTAAGTTGCCTTATGGTTGTGGCTGAATTTCTATGGTTTATGGTAAATATAACGAACTAGTATTCATGGGGTTTATAAACCAACATTCACATCACTTGGGGGCACCATCCTGTAGGAATTTGAACATATTTGAACGATAGCAAAGTTGACAGACGGAACTTGGTGAACGTTGGGAAGGCATGGAGGATATGACGAACTTAAACGTTGAGTTAATGGGTTTCAAAACCAGCATTCACATCACTGGCGGGCCGAAAAAAATCTGATTTGTTGATTTGTATGGAAATTTAAACATCTTCAGTCCGTACATTAATGACATCCGTGCGGTGCGATGTTTGAACGTTGATGTAGCAACTTGCGGAATGATCCTCTGCCAGGTGGTAGCCCAGTCCGCAAAAAAAAAATCTCCGGGGACCCAAAAGAAAGATAAAGAAAGGGTATGTTCTGTTCAGCAATCATGAGATATGGCCAGGTTACGGCCAACATAGATGATTGTGCACGGAAATAAATCTTTACACCATCAATGATTCCAAGAAATGACAATAGGGTACCCCAAGAGTTGAAGATGTATCATCATATTATTCCCGAAAAATGGCGATGTGACTGGTATGCCCCATTTTCAGACGGACCCATGGTTTTGCCTAGTCAAACACTGGGGATAGAACCAATCACAGGTGAGAATGGCAAGAACCATAGCTACAGAACGAAAAAAGGCTCATGGTGTACGGTTGCGTATTTAACCGGTTGAATTCTCCCCCAACCCAAGTGGGCATTGGAAAACCAACATATAAGTTGGTTTATAAACCTCAATACCTCAATGTCAATACATAATTAATTATATAAGCATAAATACATACGTATATATATATATTTCTACCATAAACCGTATACTTAACGGAGTTTTAAAAGGTTTGCCAACTTGGCCAACAACCTGAGGTCCCACTTGGCAATAACCTCTGGTAATCCAAACATTGCAATGAACAGTCCCCATTTGGCTTGGAGAATCATCCCCTTCCCCGTAATCATATTTGATTGCATCCAAACGAAATCCTTGGTTTGCTGGATCTATTCATGAAGGAGTGCTGCTTAATATATAATAATATGTTATATATATATATATATCACTAAAAAATCAGGGGGTTAGATTGACACCCCATTTTTGACAGTGAAATCCACTTAATACTAAATACCCAAACTTAAGATCGTTATATTCCTTAACAAACCCCTATTTAAGATCACATCATCTGGATTTGTCTCATTTTTTGGACCCCCCAAATTGATGGTTGAGAAACTATTTTTTCCTATGAGCTTTGTCATAGCATGGGTGTATACGGAGCATTTTTAGGCAGACCTAAAACATATATTGTTGCAATTAGGGTATCAAATTAGATCCTATTTGGAGATTATTTTCCCATGACAAATCCCATTAAAGTAGTCAGTGTGATCACAGGTATATCCAATGTTACCTGACTATCACTTAGTTATCCTAATCACCGCCAACTTCCCGACTGATGAAATGAAATCCCTAATGCATCCCTCCAACCCCATTAAATCCCAATAGATCCCATTAAATCTCACTTAATTCTATTTCCCATTCTACATCCATTATAGTCCTATAATGTTCCATATATAATCAGTTAAATGCCATCCCTATTATAGTCCCATAAAAAACAGTGAGTCCCATTATAGTCCCATTATAGTCCCATAAATATCCCTATTATAGTCCATTATAGTCCCATTTGTTGAATCAAAACAAATCATCCATTTCGGGGCTACCAGTGGTACCATCATCCAGGAGACAGAGCCGGCTCTGTCTCGGGCAGCATTGACAGATGTGACCCAAAGTGGCCAATCCGTTGTGCGCAGGTGGAACAAAAAAAGTTCTAAGTGGTATGGGATATGTTGGATAACAATGGCATAAAGTGGGATATGTTCTAAGTGCTAGTTTTAGTTCATTGTGCATCCCGGTGTTCTTTTTTCTATCCCCAGTTGGTTGGGAACGGTATCATCCCAGTTCGAAAAAGCAAACAGATCTTTTTCAAATCATTTGCCTTTGGATAATATGCAGTATGGATAAAAAATGTATGTATGCAATATGGTTGGTTGGTTGGTTGGTTGGTTGGCTGGCTGGCTGGTTGGTTGGTTGGTTGGTTGGTACATCCAACTATCAAACTCTGAAAGACAGGAGAGAAGAGCTGTTACCTTCTGCTGGCCATGGTACAACCACTTCCTGGGCATGAAAAGCGCCCAAAGAGAGGGACATAACCAACTGATGGTAACTAATGGTAACTAATGGTGATTAATCAATGGTTAATGGTAACCAACTGGTTGATACTGGAAAATTGTTTTTTTTCTGCCAAAAATTTGGTCCATGGTTTTGTGGATATTCAAGCACCCAAAAATGTAGAGCGTAGATTTACCACTATTGTGTACTTGGTTTTTTTTGGCCAAATGTACATCTTTAAGGGGTTGCTATAGGTTATTTTCCATTTTCATAGAGTATGAACCGGGTATATTATAGTTGCCCAGCCCCATATATATATATATTATATTATATTATATATATATTATATATACATACATATATCATATATATATAATACACATATGCATACCTATCTTTATATATACAACATAGATACAAACCAAAAACCATGTGTCTATGTCCATATTATAATACATCTGTACATAGTTGGAGATGCTGAAGGATACTGCTTTTTATTGTTTTTTTTTGTGTATCAGAAGTGATCTGATTCTCCCTTGCCCCGGCCCTCCCTCGTTTCTCCGTCCGGGCCGAGGCCAAAGGTCCTCTGGCGGGTGCTTTCCTGCAGCTGACGGATTGTGAAGCCTTGGTCCGTGGACCTGAGTTGAGCTTGGCGTGGAAAAAATTGGTGGTTTTATGGGGATTGGACTATTGAAGCAAGCAAAAGATGGGTTGATTATAATGGAAACTATTGAACTTGATCAATAGTTGCTCAAAAGATGGCTATGGAAACTATTGAACTATAAAGGATAGTTTTATTGATTGAGTTTTTTCAAAAGGGACCTCCAACGTGGTGGATTTTTTTCGAACTCAGTGAGGAGGTTTACTTCGCAGTGAGGATGCCCAACCATACCAGGATGTTCTGCAAGGGTGGTGGCCCCAATTATAGGCTTGCTTATAGTTCTTTAACACCCATTCAGTACAGGATGGTGCCCCCCAGTTATAAGTTGGCTTATAAACCTCATTAATTATAGAACATTATACACTATATATAGTTACATCTACCATAAAGAAAGTTAAGCCGCTATTAGAAGGCAACTTAGCTATCTTGGGGGCCCCATCATGCCCCATCCTGTACTTTTGATTGAAACACCCAGGAAGTGCAGGGCACCACTGAACACTGGTTGTTTCAGCCACAAACCATGGCATTTAAGCTACAATCAAAACCATCGTGCCTTCATTGTTACAACAAAAAAACATATATGTAGTTATAGTATAGTATACAATATATATATATATAATACATATATATATATAGAACAAACACACCTCTAGGTAGACATGAACTGATGTTGGCATTTTAAGACTCGTTTCCAAGGTCAATGCTGACCATGGTGTAGTCCAGCTGGCCCTCATGGAGATCTACGTTTGTAACCCAGGTATTGGAGAAAGGTTGGACCACAAAAACGTGGGAAACTGGGGAACTGACAGATAGAATGGGATAGACTTGATAGATGAATCTAGGATTTAATGTCTGTGGAAAATCTGGGATAGTCATTTTTAGTGGATTTATTCTCCGATAATCATGTTCTTTGGGTAATTTGATGGGATAGAGCGGGATATCATCAATAGTATAGCGTGTCTGGTATGTCCAAAAAGCCAGCAGTCACTCCCAGTACCACGGGCCATAAAATGGGGGCACCATTTTCATACAAACTCATTTGTTTATAGATAGATAGCTAGATATAGATAGATCGTTAGATAAATAGATAGATAGATGATGATAGATGATATTCCCGGAAAGGATATGATACACACATATATATATATATATATATATATATATATACTGTATATGATTTATACTTGCCACAATGGATGGATTGTAGCTATGCCCCCAGGTCGTTTTTTTTTGGGGGGATTGGCAAAGAACAGGATGGTAATCATCAGGAAATGGATGGAATTGCTTAAAAGTCTTGGAATCAAAAAAGGTTAAGACCATCTTTTTGATGTTTAATCCATTTTTGATGTTTAATCTCCAACATTATTAACTGGCTGGTGGTTTGGAACATTTTTCATTTTTCCATATATTGAGAATAACCATCCCAACTGACGAGCATATTTTTCAGAGGGGTAGGCTCAACCACCAACCAGATTAATACTTAAATCACCGAGTTGGCATTTATTCATAGTTAAATCCCCATCAAAAAAGGTTAATCAGTTAATCTCCAAGATTTGATGTTTAATCCCCAAAAATGGTGAATCCCCAGGCATTCGTTTCGATGTTTCGAAGATCTTTTCCCTTCAAAAAAAGACGTCGCCCACGTCGCCCAGGTCCGGTATGGCAAGCTGCTGGCGCTTCACCCGGAGCTCTTTCCCAGGCGCTCCGTTCCTCGTGGCCATCCTCCGGAAATGACGATGGTTGGTCGTGGTTGTGCTTCGAAAAAACCACGTAGGAGATGGTTGGTCGGTACCAACCGGGAATCCACCTCTCAACCAATCGATTATTGGCAAACCAAGTCACAGCAGCGTTTTGGAAACTCTTAAATGATATAGAATAATATAGAATAATATAATATCACCAACATGTTCAGAATTGCCAGAAGTGTGACACACATGGCTGAACTTCCCCTGCAGACCCGGTGCCGTCCCCGGTGCCGCGGTCCGGCCAGGTATGGGCAGAGGGTGCTACAAGCTCTGGTGAGTCGAGGTGCCGTCACGTGGATCATCCCACAAATATCGTGGTACCCAAAAAAAACATGGCGAATCCTGGAGAATCCCTGAAGTAAATGGTTATGGGTCAACATCAAAATAGCTGGTTTAATGGGATTTTATGGTGGTTTAATGGGATTTAATGTGATATACCCTCTGGTAATGACTAACAGTTTGCTATTGAAAATGACCATAGAAATAGTGGATTGTCCCATTAAAAAATGGTGATTGTCCATAGTTATGTTAGTTTACCAAGTTTACCAGAGGGTAAATGGAGGCGTTAGTGGTGGGAAAATCATCGCAGTGATGCTCAATGGAGAATGGTGGATTTCCCAATATTTTCCAGCACGCCATGTTTGATGAACCATATACCATGGTAGGTCCATACATAAATCTGGATCAATTCTCACTCCCAGCCTTAAAAATCGCGACATCACGACGTAAATGAGGAATCTATCTCAATCCCAACATATTCTTACTTATGGTTGGTGAGTTATGGTAATTTGTCCATCATATCTATCACTTTTTCAAAAGCTACGTCATCCGAAAAAATATGATGATCAATGAATATGAATGAGGGACGTTTCCAGAATCGGGATGATACCTAAAATTGCCTGAAGTTGAAGGGCTTGAAGGGCTGAAACACCCCCCAATTGGTCAGGAATTCAGGAGCAGATAGGAGCAGAGCTATTTCTATAAATGGGACCCTAAGAAATTTCCTGGTGTCATGCGTGCTGCATCAATCGGACAGAGTTTCAGGCTGTGGAGAAACCGTTTCGCGGTATCGCTCAAGCAATCTGGTGATTTTTGTGATGTAGTATACGATGTAGTACCGTGCAATTAGTTGTTGAATGTAACTGATAACAGTTGATTCAACGTAATGATGTGGGAAATTCAATACGTATGATTCGTATGATGTAGGCTGATGTCGTGCAAGCAGTGTTTGGTTGGTCAATGTTTTTTTTTCCGATTTCATCCATTCAAAGTGCCGCACGTCAGGCATTCGTTCCAGTAATCCGCACGTGGTCTGGACGCCCAGCATCACCTTGACGAAGTCCAGGGTCTCGATGCGTGAGGCCATCCTTGTAAATGGTCATTCTGAATAGTCAATGAATGGAAAATCCATGGTAAATCAATGGTAAATCAATGGGATATCAATGGGATATCAATGGTAAATCAATGGGATATCAATGGGATATCAATGGTTGGGGTATCTTATGGGTCTTTATCATGGATTACATGGTGAATATCATGGTTGGGATATCCTGGATTGTCAAACCCCATAAATCCCCCAGAACTTTTCCTCGCGGATCTGGCAAGCCATGTTTACGGCCAGACAGGTCAGCCGCGCGTGCTTCATGTTTGGTCGCTTTCTGAAGCTCGTCTGAGTGCCCAGGGAAAGGCTCAGTCCGACACAGTGTCTCCATTGGGTCCAGTGGCGACTGGGTCATCATGGGTCATCATGGGTCCATTGTTTTGATAAATGGGGAATTCCCAATAGCTGGATGGTTTATAATGGAAAGTCCTATAAAAATGAATGATTTGGAGGTACCCCCATTTGAGGAAACCCCCATACTTGAAATTTGGCTGTTCTGCTCTTGAACGGTACAATGGCAAGGGCTCCCTCTCACTCGACCCGCTCTGTAGCAGTACATTCCAACGGTAGCCTGCTGTGTGTGGAATATGCTGGAGCTCTTGTTGCTTGTCAGAATCGTTTTTAAAACGATTTTGGTTTGATCAGTCACATCCTCTAGTGAACTTAAACAGCTATGGCCCAGGGGAACTTGACATACCTCCACTAGACTCACTAGACAGGTCCATCAGAAACTTGGATGAGTCAAGGGCCAAGATGTTAGAACCCAAAAAAAGGCTAACAGGGCTTGGCCGTAGAAGGACGATCTATTGTAGCCTCCAGTAAACTAACAGTTTGCTATGGAAAATCCATAGTTAGTTCGATGATTTTAGCTATGAACAAGTGATAAACAGTGGTGATTTTCCAGTTGGTCAACTGTTTACCAGAGGAAAATCCTCCCACCAAGGGGTCCCACGAGTTCATCTGGGATCCATTGGGAATCTCCCAGGTCAAAGCACAAGCTGCAACTTTGTTGACCCAGATCCATGAGGCTTTGCAGGACCTGTGACCTCGGGACATCACATGACCATTGCGAGACCCTTTCAAGATGTTTCAATGTCACACTCAAACTACCCGGCCTGGTAAACGTTTACATAGCTATTGAAAATGGCCATTGAAATAGTGAGTTTACCCATTAAAAATGGTGGATCTTTCCATAGTTATGTAAACGTTTACCAGAGGGTTTTTTTTACTCGTCACTTTCTGTTTTTCCCCAAAACCACCCGTGGTTCCCTTGCGTGTTCCGGTTGCACCGTGCTTGGCAGGATCTCCTTGTTGTACAGTGCGCCGCGTCAAACATGGCTGGGGACATCCCCCTTGGCATAGAAAAATGTGGGCTTTTCTTGATTGGTCGAGGGTAAACCCAGTCATAATTTTTTAGAATAAACCTCCAATTTGGAAGGGTGTACTTGGTGGCTCATCCCACTTAGTAAGTGGGTTAGTTCACCCCAGTTATAAGTGGATTAACCCTACTTGTCCCATTTATAACTGGGGTTATAACCCACTTACTAAGTGGGGTGTTCCAACATGTACCAAGCATTTCTGGTCAGATGGGGAGTACCAAACTTAGCAACCGGAAATTTCGAACTTTGGAAGGAACGCATCATCTAATGGTGATTAGGATTGGGGTAGCTATCCCCAGATGGCCGAACGATTTAGTTTGATGAATCATTATAACTTGCCAGATCTATCAGTAGATGTCAATATCAATACGCAGAATTCAATATATACACATTGTATACACATATTGCCATTGCCAAGTCAAAATATTGTACCATAATTCGTCTCTCTTCATGTCACATGTTTTTGGGGTAAAATTTCTTTGCGGCTCATGTTGGGAAGTTCTCCTATGTTGACACAGTTTGTTGCAGGTATGTTCCGTCAGCACTCCTTCCTGTACAGGCGCAGAGATTGAAAGATTGATCACTTGTTCAGGGACAGTTACATGTATAAACACATATGTGCCACGGCCAAAACATGGTTTGTTTTCCCATAGAAGAACATGATCATCCACCCTCATAAGGATCCCCAATATGGCATGGATGACCATCACCCATATGCGATGTTTTGACCATGGCACATATAAATCCATTATTTCTGTAAACCTGGTACGGACGAAGTCCGGCAAGTGACAACCCATCAATGATTTTCAGTCTGGGCAATGACGGTAGTGGAAACGATTGGATTGAATACCTTGTAGATCTTATAATTAGAGTGTCAAATTGCCCTTGATTTATCCAGTGATATCCGGTGTTGCCCTTTCCTTCCCCCAAAGTCCTACTCCAATTTCCTCCTATAGACATCCTTTGAACAAATCCGTAGACCCCCGATTTTTGCTGGTTGGTGCAACTCTCATGAATCACATGGCGCGTATCATGGTCAGGTGAAGAATGCCTACATAGTCTGGTTGGTGGTTTGGAACATTTTTTATTTCCCATATATTGGGAATAATCATCCCAACTGACTTTCAGATTTTTCAGAGGGGTTGAAACCACCAATCAGTAGTTTTTTTTCATGTTTTTTCTACTGTAGATGTTTATAGGTAACCTTTTCTGGGTGGCCAACTTAGTCATGTCAACCCCGGATTACATTTTCAACCCCTCTCCTATCCTGGTCAGTTGGGGCTACCATTTGCATCACTGGGCTACATTTCACGAGAATCCAATGAGCCAACCACTGGGCTCAGCAAGTGATGAAAAAAAATGGGCCCAGTGAATCAACATTTACATTCACATTTACACACTAATATTTATCATTCATCTTCTGAAATAGAAAATGATCATACATATTTAAAACATATTTACCATATATATTTACCATATATTTACCATATATTTATACATATTAAATACACTCATATTGACCATTCTCCTCCCCCTCTTCCCCCCTCCCCCCTCCCCTGAAAACCCCTGAGGCCGAAGTGTCGCTGACGAAGATCGCAGTCAAGGGCTCTCTGAAAGCCGATGATCAGGTCGCGACCATCTCGACCGATCGTTAAAAAATGGCATAGAAAACCCATGGGTTCATGCTAGCTGATGGATTGATTTATAGCGATGTTTTTTTTCCGGATAATCTCATTGTGAATGCTAAACATCCATAGAAAAGATTGAGATGTAAACATCAATTGGGGGAGAACCTACTATTTACATGGATTTGCATGGATAAAGAATGATAAATCATAAATCCCAACGACATGTCTTGTGCGAAAACCAGAGGCTTCCAGGGTTTTCATAGCCATCTTTTGGAGATAAGGTCTTCAAACAGCCGGGCATCTTCAGTGCTCCAGGGGGGTATCCAACTTTGAGACGAAGCGTGGCCGCCATGCTCGCCATGTTCGCCATGCGTCTAGGCGTACCTTTACGAAGCCTTGGCGAGTTTAGTGACCTCCACCAAACCGGAGGAGTCGGCCCTGCCCAGATGCGCCGGGGGCTACCATGGGGTAGGTGGACAGCTCAGACACCTGGGTAGGGGTTGCTCCATCAGTCATTGGATTGGATTAAGGGATATTTAAGAGAAAATTTATAGGACCCCAATGAATTTGATGGTAAGTTCAACATTGGTTTCCTGGAGATTCTCCCTTAGGCCAATCCATGTTCTGCATGCAGCCGTCGGGTTCAATGCAATCCGACCATCGTTGAGGCTGAGTGAGCAGCTTCAATGCCGCCATGACGAATAAATACATACATGACCGGGCAGCTTGGAAGGCTGGAGAAGGTGGGGCAAGGAGGCCCTAGTAGCCTCTATAGCAGGTTGGAGGAACAAACCTAACAGCTTGGACGGGCGAAACCTGCGCGCAGCAATGCCGCACACCTGCGGTGATCCCAGGCGCCGCCCCGCCTAGGCCAAAGCTAGGCAGGGGTCGGCGGATATAGGGTCAATGATGGCCGCAAGGGGTGGGAAATAGGTTGTTGTTACTCACTTGTTTCCCAAGTTTACCCCCTGTATTTTTTGTGTGTTGGGAACAAGCTTTACAATGCAAACTCTGAATATGACCATGGACTATGCACCTGTTAATCAAACCAGGTAGGGGTTCATATTATCCAAGGTAAACGCAAGATTACAAAAGGGTCAGCAATGTACAAAGAGTCCGGGGACATTGCGACCAACATGATTGAAATGAAAAGAATGCCAGGATTTCAGAGTGGTTTGGCGAAACAGAATTCCTGTTGGTACCGCAGACTTCTCAAAGAGATTCAACAATAGATGGGATGACGCTACCCCAACGCCCAGGCATCGCCCCCTCTTGGAGATGCTGTTAAAGGGCAGCCTTGCTGAAATTTATGGCAGGGAAAACTTGAAAAATCCACCAGTTGAGCAGTCTCAAAATGCACTTTGTTTATTGAATTTATGGGCCAGTTTCCCCACAGATTGGGATAACATGTTATGTTTGAGATCGATCAGCAAACTGGGAGATTTGGCAGACTGTAACCAGTGCTCCAAGGGCCTGTGAGACGGGACCATGTACGGCTCTAATAATGAACCTTTCGCCGATCCCGGGGATGATTTTGCAGGTCGTTTGACTGAAGATGGTATATCGAAGAAATGTAATGGTCAATCAATGTTAATCACCATTCTCCACACTATTTAATGGTCATGGAAAGGGCTCCCTAGATAGCTAAGTTGGTTCATCTACCCATCTAATAGTTGATTATACTTAGATCCCCTGTTTGAGCCCAAACGTGAAGCAAGTTATGTGAGTTAACTTTTCCAATGGCTTTGGTTCCCCTTTGTGGTGAACCAAGCGTCCAACAAAAACAGGTCCAGCTCAAACTCTTTCGGAGATCTTGACTGGAGCTTCGCGGGCCGGCCGGAGAGCTCAGCTCGGTGGTGCCCAGTGGCTACGTTGCTTCTTCCAGTAACTACACACATAGTTACAATAAAACCTAGTTATGTAACATTATATAACCAACTATAGGTTTTATTGACTAGCCAACTGGTTTATTAACTATAGTTACAAGTAACTAGTTATGAACCCGCGTTGGTTTGTCAATAGCGCCTAGTTATATACTAGCTATGAATCAAGTTGGCAAAGTGCGGGGCGCCATCTTGTCATATTGAAGATATGATGGGAATATTGGAGACCGATATGATTGGGGACAAACATTTGGGACGTACTTGATGACATAACTCTTGTGTCTGAAAATGGCGGATTTTTATGGTCCTGTTTGTAGGGCAAATCAGATTTGGGTGGGTCTTCACATTTTCTGAAAGTATCATTCAGCTTGTGGGATGGGCGGAGTAGATTGACATATTGACTTTCTCTTGCTTTGTAATGATTATTATAGATATATCATAATGCTTGGAGTTTGTTGTTTCTCAATGGGATTTTATCAATAGGAAATTAGGTGTATATTATACATGATAAAAAACAACCAATGTTTGTTTTGTCAAAGCCCCCTCTTTGTTTGGCTAAAATGGATTTTCCATGGAGAGATCTTGTCACACCAAGGCTCAGCCGCTACAAATGGAGGTTTTATCTGCCATCAATTTTAAAGGAATTCAACTTAATGCGGGGCACCCATTTACGATAGCTAAGTTGGTGAACACAGCTCCAATAAGTATGGTTCATAATACTTATAACTATAGTTATTCGACTTAGAAAGCAACTTAGCGATTTCGCAAAAGGGGGCACATTCTTGGGCTTTTCATTGTTCTGCGTGATGAGGCAGCGATGTGGCAGGTTGTGCCGGTGCGGCGCCCGGATTTTGTTGTCACCGATTCGTGTGGGTTTTCCCGTACACAAATGAAGGTTTTCTTAAATCGGGGGGATCCCCAAAATCAATCAAAATCATTTCTTTCAATACTAAGTCAAGGTCTAGTGACTTGGATGTTTTGGGTGTTTCGGAGGTATCCTCTGGTAAACTAACATACTATAGCTATTGAACATTGCCATTTATAGTGGATTTGCCCATAAAAAATGGTGATTTCCATAATTATGTTAGTTTACCAGAGGGTACTCACAATTTTGAAGAAAGTTCCCATTTGTGGGAAAGCTGTGGTTACTGACTACGAATCCAGGGACATCCTGGGATGATTCCTCCAAGGTCACTGGAAGTCTTCTCTGGTGATTGCTACCAGGGTGAAGGGATCAATTTTGTGGGTAAATCCCAGTATATCCTAGACCATGAAGCCCTGCTGTTTTTTTTCAATGCCACCTACGTCTGGTAGAGGATATCCACCACTGTTTACATCCCCATTTAATGCTGGGAAATCACCAGTGTGTATTGGTTCAATCCATGTTAATCCTACGTTTGAATAAGTTGGACTTGACTTTGGATTTCCCATAACATGCCACGACCAAAGTTACAGTTGACTGTAAGGTTACCAAATCATACCATCTGGTAACTTGACAGAACTATTGAGCATAGCCGCCCATTTAGTTTGATGATTTACCTATGGTTTCCAAGGTGCTTTTCCAGTTCGCAAACTGTTCGTCATTAACAGAAGGCAACTTAAGTTATTCATCTCCCCATCTAAATTGTTGGCTAAATCATGTGAAAAACCATGTGAAAAATCATGTGAAAAGTCATGTGAAAAATCATGTCAAATCCCTAATCATCATTTATGATCCACCAGTTACCGTTAATGCGGGAGAAGTAGCCATCCAGTAGCCAAGGCTGGTCCGGGAGAAGCATCGAGGCCTGGATAGCTCTTATGCCAGGCATAAAACTTGGGGGGTCCAAATATTTTTTATTTATATTAAAGGGGACACCCCCATTGATAAGATCTATTCTTTTAAAGCCAATTATATATATATAGTCTCATGAATTTCTAGTTGTAGCTAGAGGAACAGGAAGGGGGATAGTTCATCTTATTTCCTACATCTTAGAGGCTGTATGAACTGGATATGGATATCAAGATGAATCCGCATCTATTCATTTATACATACTACATCACATTATATCAAAAAAATCTATTGTAGATATATGTAGATATTGAATGCTATGGGAGGCACGCAATTTGCACGGGAGTCGCATGGGTGTGCTACGGAAGCACTATGGCAGTGCAATGGAAGTGGCATAGGAGATGTACGCGGGAGTCTTCCCGGAGTGCACTCGAGGCTCTGAACACGGGCGGTGTGGCACATGGTGATCCATTTTTTTTGGTGCCTGGTACCCAGCTGTTTTTCTGCAGTTACGTTAGGAAGGACGCGAAACACGTCCGGTCAGAATTGCAGATGTGGCCCAATCTGTTGCAAGCATGTGTTGCTCTGATTGTCTAGCCCGATGCAGCTGTGGTGAATGGCCGTGATTTTGGCTCAAGCAGCAGCTTTGGAACAAACCCATGAGACGACAAAACAAGCAGAGCAACATTATCAGGTATGCAATTGGGACCAACATTTCAGTCCCCAACTGAAAAAAATAACATTCCCAAATCAAAATGCAGCAATGCAACGAAAAAACCAGGCCCAGCCTCGATCAGAATGGAGCCCACGATGAAACTTCATGTCTCTTTGCGAAGTGGTCGGTGTGAAAGTTTTGTGGTGAACCAGTCAGCCGCCGTGTCGGACCTCAAAGCAGCAGTTCAGCAATCATTTGGGCGGTGTTTCCTGAAGCTGGCCGCGCCCACCGGAACTCTTCTGGTTCAAACAGACCCAGTGGAAAGGAGGGTTATTTTTTCTTTCGCGGCAGGTTTTGGATTTTTTTTGGTTCCTGGTTCTATGCTTTCCTGTTTCTCTGATTTTCTGCTTTTCTGCTTCTCTGCTTTTCTGCTTCTCTGCTTTTTGCTTTCCCTGCTCCTTTCTACTTCTACTTCTACTATTCTACTTTTTCTTTTCTTCAATCATGTGTTTTTGCTGCTCTACTTCCTGCTCCTTTGCTTCTTTGCTTCCTGTCTTTACTGTCTCTTTGTTTTTCATTTTCTTTTGCTTTGTTCTGTTTGTATCCTAAATGAAACCCTAGAGAGACCCTAGGTGAAGCCCAAAGAAACCCTAAAGAAATCCTGATAAGGAAGCCTACATGAAGCCCTAATTGAACCCTAAAGAAACCATAAATGAACCCTAAAGAAACCATAGATTAATCTTAAAGAAACCATAAATGAAACCCTAAAGACTTTAAATTACACCCTAAATGACATCCCAAAGAAACCCTAAGCAACACTCTCTGGAAAAAAAACAAATGAAACCTTAACTGACACCTTAGCTGAAACCGTAAATTGACACCCTAAAGAAACCCTACATGAAACCTTAAATGAAACCCTAAATTGAACCCCGATATGAAACCCTAAATGAAACCCTAAAGAAACCTTAAATGACACCCTAAATGAAACCCTAAAGGAACCCTAAAGGAACCCACTTGAATGTTTAGAAACCGTGAAAATGAATAATGACAAGAAACCCTGGAGTGAAACCCTAAAGAAAGCTTAAATGAACTCCTGAATGAAACCCTAAATTGAAACCCTAAAGAAACCTGAAATGAAACCCTATATTATAAAAACTTTAAATGAAACCCTAAAGAAACCCTAAATGAAACCCTAGAGAAGCCCTAAAGAAACCCTAAAGAAACCCATTTGAACGTTTAGAACTCCTGATAAGAAATCCCGATAAGAGACCCTACATGAAACCGGAAAAAAATCCAAATGGAACTCTAAAGAAGCCCTAGCGTTAAAGAAACCCTAGATGAAACCGTAAAGAAACCGTTTAATGAAACCCTAAATGAAACTCTGAAGAAAGCCTACATGAAACCCTAAATGGTACCCCAAATGAAGCCCTAAATAAAACCTAAATGAAACCCTAAATGAAACCTTAAATGAAACCCTAAATGAAAGCCTAAAGAACACTCAAGAGACCCATATGAACGTTTGAAGCACCAAAATGTAGCAAATGAGAGGTTGAAATGCCAAAATGTCACAAATACTATGCAAAATGGAAGGCGAACATGGCAAAATGTAGCAAATACCATGCAAAATGCAAAGTGACCATGCCAAAATGTAGCAAATACCATGCAAAATGATAGGCTCTCGTTCAAAACTGTTGCAAATACAAGGCAAATGGTACTGGGAAAGAAAGCAAAAAAAAACAAAACCTGAGGCAAAAGAAATCCAAAAACTATTCTACACCCCAGTGGAAATCTGCGGACTTGGAAAATAAACAGTGCCTTACTGCTCTTGTACTGCAGCCGAAGGTCACGACAACCTCTGCAGCGGTGGCTTTGCGGTGTGTTGGAGGTGAGCGAGTGGTGACATAGGGAGAGAGATTTTTTGGTGCTGACAGCTCCGTTAACTCCAAGATCAGCTCAGAGGTGTCCAGCAAATGTGCGGTACGGAGGCTGCATTTGCTGCGTTCCTCGAGGACACATCTGTAGTGACATGGGGACACGTGCGTCTTGGCGGTGACAGATGCGAACTCCCACACCAGCTTCAGAACGTGCGGAAGATTTTTGCTAACCAAGATGCTTTTGCCGCCCTTTTGAAGAATGGATCTGTGGTGACCTGGAGCAGTCCAGCACATGGCGGCGACAGTTCCGGAATCCAAAGTATACAGCAAATTATGATTTTGATTTTGCTGCCATTCTAGCGGATGGATCCCTGGTGACCTGGGGCAGTCGGGCACATGGAGGTGACAGGTCAAGGGTCAGCTCCAGAACGTCAAGGAGATTTGTGGCCGCCGGTGGCTTTGCTGCAATTCGGGCAGACGGCACTGTGGTGACATGGGGCATGGCAAGCTTTGGTGGTGACAGCTCCAGCGTCCAGGACCATTTTCTGCGGCACATTTTCGGCGCGCTTCCTGCTTTGGCAGCAATTTTGCAGGATGAAACGGTAGTGTCGTGGGGCCTCCCGCTCCACGGCGGTGCCAGCACGAAAGTCCCAGCACAGCTCAAGAACTTTCATCAGATTGCTAGCATACACGATGCTTTTGCTGCTATTGTGGCTGATGGAAGGCTCTCAGAAATGTGGCGGTGACAGCTCCAAAGTCCAAGATCAACTCCACGGGGTGCAGCAGATTTGCGGCACGGGCTCTGCTTTTGCCGCGTAGTTGAAGGCAGATGGAAGAATGTTGACTTGGGGCAACCTGCGCAATGGCACTGACAGCTCCAACAGCTTGAGGATGTCCGGCACATCCGTAGTGCAGAGTTTGTTTTTGTAGCCATTCGTGCAAATGGTGCGTGGTGACGTGGGGAGAGGCCTGCAAGGGCGGAGATTGCAGCAGAATCCAAAATGACATTATGTATATCCAGTCTACTTGGCCGGTGCGTTGACGAAAATGCTCGCAGTTGATTTGCATTTGCTTTGTGTGAAGCGTCTGTTATGTGAATTTCTAAGATTCTTTCATAACTGTGTGGGAGAAGAGAGATTATGGGCTTCGCATGTAAGCCATGAAGGAAGCCTTCGAATATTTCAAAGAGTTAGTTTCTGATAGGGGCCCTCTTGCGGTTTCAAACTGTGAAAATGCATCATGATAAAAATGTTGGAGCCTGACATGTTTTGAAACGGGCACTCTCAGGACAAACAGAAAGCTATCCTCGCTCAGCTAGACCTTCGTATTCGGCACGATCCATTGTAATTCAGCCGGAAACCCAGCAGTTTGATGCCAGTCGGCATCCCTGGTGATAATGTCTTTGCTTCTTCCTATATATCCACGCATAAATTGATGAACCAGTTGCGTAGTGGTACCACTCCCCAACCTCGTCCGTATATACCAGCCCCGCGGCGCTACTGCAACACTACCGCACCACAAACCATTTCCGTTTCATTCTGTATGCTTCCCGAACCTTTCTCATGCCCTGCCAGGACCTTGCCCGCATCGCTTCTGTGCCTGTTCTGTAGCGCTGGCGTCGCACTCCCCCATAACACCCGTGGCACTCCCGTAGGAATCTTGTACCAGTCAAATAACATGCCTGTAACACTCCTGTGCCACTAGCGCTCTGGGATAGCAGTCCCGCACCATTGCCAAATAATTCCGGCAATCTTTCCGCAACACTCCAGTTTCGCTTTATAGCACACCCGTCGCACGCCTGATACTCCAATAATAAGCCCGACAGGGGCCCGTAGCATTGACGCAGCACGTCCGACAAAGAGCCGTTCACTCTCCGGTTGCCACTCGCTGAACACCTCCATGTAGCACTCACGCTCCCGTGCCTCTCCCATAGCACTCCGGGAAGACTCCCGCGCACATCTCCTATGCCACTTCCATTGCGCTGCCATAGTGCTTCCGTAGCACACCCACGCGACTCCCGTGCAAATTGCGTGCCTCCCATAGCACTCAAATATACATATATCTACAATAGATTTTTTTGATATAATGTGATGTAGTATGTATAAATGAATAGATGCGGATTCATCTTGATATCCATATCCAGTTCATACAGCCTCTAAGATGCAGGAAATAAGATGAACTATTCCCCTTCCTGTTCCTCCAGCTACAATTAAAAATTCATGTATATAGTATTATAGAAGTAATATGCATCACTGTATAGATTGTATATATAGATATAGATTATAGATTCATAAAGCCATAGGAGGTACGGTTTTCCGCTGTTGGTATATCCCCTGAAAGGCTTAAACAAATTGTTCTGATTTATATCACGGCATATCTATGTCGTATAAGAGAGTAATAGATAATAATATAATATATAATCCGTTCCCCCCCAAGCGAAAACATGGGTGGATGTAGAGAATGAGAAGAGATCATTGGGACATATTGGGGGACCATAGAATGGGGGTGGTTGAGGGAAGAAATTATATCCATTCATATCCCCTGGAATTGAGGCCTAAAACGATCGCCCTTCTATATGGTAGGTACCTCCAATAGATCAGTTCCTGAAGCCACTGAACTGCTTCTGATGGATGGTTAGTCATTGAAAATTTGAACTAATCCATGTTTGAACCACGTATTTTCATTCATGTTAATCAACACCATAATCATTATTTTAATCCACACATCCGTGATCCACCTTGGCCACCGCAAGGCCATAGCGACGGTCAGCAAACCCTTTACCGTGCAGTTGCTTGAAGCATGGCGCACTTGGAAGGTTTCAACATGTTTTGGCATCTTTAGGGGGGTTGAAGCAGCCGAAATAGGTGCCCAAAAATTTGATGGTTAATCATCAGTTTTCCCATGAAATTGGCATTTTTTTAAGGTGTAACCCATTTTCAGACAGACATCTATAGAGGATCTATAGAGGTGTATAATTATAAATACACCACAAAAACAGCTACCTATGGATGTTCCATGCTCCAAAATATGACGAATTCTCCCTTGAGCCCCCCATGTCTTTGTTAGCTATACTGGAGGGTGCACGGGTGCACCAGGACACAGATCCCAAACCAGACTGCGACTCTGTGGCATAATCATTAGGCCTTGGCAAAGAGCTAGTTGACTCCGACAGCAATCCATGATTTCCAGTCATCAGTTCGTTTAAAAACCTTTGACATGTTTTCAAGTGAGCAGTGTCCGAACCCCCCCGTTGGCTGATACCGTTTAGACTAGATGGGGACTATCATAATCCATTACGAGAAATCCTACCAGCCAAGCCAAAATTTTTTGGGACGACATTTGAGGTTTTGAACATGTTTGAACGCTCAAGTGGCGAAATTCCTGGAAACCGAAAACAACCCTGGCGATAGGTTTTTCTATTGGCAAACCCTTGAAATCCTCCTCCAGCTTGGCCAAAGTCTCAGGCACGCAAGTACCGCGCCGGCCATTGACTCAGAATATAAGCTGCTGAGGGCCAAACCAGAAAAGACCATGTGGCAAATCTATGGGTATAGAAAAGCTTGGAAAACACATGATTTAGTTTGAATTGAGGTATGTTCTACTAGGGTAGTTGGGGAAAATTGGGGTATACTTGAGGTATAATGCGGTAAAACTCAGGATAAGCAGGGGATTCTACCATCCAGGGAAGCTTGGGGATATAACCAAACAAAATGATACATTCATGAGATGGTTAACCCAATCATTTGTGCAAACCAACCATTTGGTGGACATATTTTGAGATAAAAGTGATGATATTTGTAAAACCTCAATATGACATTTTGGTAAATTAAATTGTGTTAATTCAATTCCCTTAACGCAATTTTGCTACCATTTGGATATTGTTAACCAACAGAATACATGCGGATGGATGATATGGTAAATCCAATCAATTCGACATCCATCCTTTATGGGGTATGGCTTTAAATACCCACAAACTGTAACATTTGGCAACTGGCTAAGGTTCATTATTGGGTTTGCCATGTGATTGATCAAGATGATGACCACTTTATTCTTCCCACTATAACATACTATAACATCATCAAAACTTTCAGGAACGTCGTCATAATTGCGATCATCAAGGCTGCAATGGAGTTCGGGCAATCTGCTTACAGAGTCAATATCATGGGATTGAGAATAATGTTAGTAAAGCAATAGGATTCACCATCCCCAATTTTACCATTTTTATGGATGGGATTCCAACCATAGATTTTTATGGGTGGTTTATGGCATTGCTTTACTAACATAACATCATTTTCTCCATTTTTTCATGGCCATAAGTTAGAGGTTTAGTCTGGACCGAGTGGATGGGTAGTTGGGCGGTTGAATACTAACCAATCTTCTGCCGTAAGTGGGGATGCGTGAACCTGTCATAGCCGAACCAGCCAAAAAGCATTGAGTTATTGAGTTTTTTGGGTCGGATATTCTGCATCTAAGATTTCTAAGACCATGTTTATCCGGTTGATGGTTTGGAACATGAGTTTTATTTTTCCATATATTGGGAATAATCATCCCAACTGACTTTCATATTGTTCAGAGGGGTAGGTATACCACCAACCACCTATGTTTTTATAGGGAAAGATTCCCATAGATTCGTCATCCCATCCCTTCCCAGAGTTTTCGAGGCGTGGGAGGCGGTGCTGCTGCTGGTGGCAAAGATCCTGGAGAAGTTCGTGCAGCAACTGGGCCGCGAGGCGCAAAAAATCGGAGAAGCCATGGCTGTTTCGCTTGTTGGGTGGATGATATATGAAAATCTAGAGGAATCATATATGGCCACATATATATATATATGTATATATATATAATATGTATGTATATATATATATATACATATCATGGTCAGAGTCATATCTATATATCATGGCCACATATATATATACATATATATATATATATGACAACGATATATATATATATATTCACACAATATACAAGTATAACCAGTCATATCACATCCTTCCAACAATAATTGATGGTATAATTTGTAATCTTATATACTGTATATATAATTATGTATACCATCAGTTAATGATTCCATTGGTTGGATAAGATTGTCATAGATATGATGGTTTCCTAAAATGGGGGATCCCCAATAGCTGGATGGTTTGTCGTGGAAAATACCATTAACATGGATGCTTTGGTGGTATCCCTATTTCAGGAAACCTCCATATAGAGATATATATATATATAGTTTATCTGTATAGAGCTGGATACTATGTGTAAATATATATATATATATATGTATATATATATATGTATATGTATATGTACATGTATATGTACATGTACATGTATACGTATATATATATTATATATGTATATGTATATGTAAATGTATATGTGCATTTATATGTACAAGTGCATGTATATGTATATGTATATGTATATGTATATGAATATGAACCAATGATATCTCAAGTTAGTGACATAAGATATATCATGAATGAGTCACCATTGGTTGATATTGCCATGAGTAATCAAGATCATTCGTATGATTAATATTCAATTAATGATTCCATTGGTTAAGATTGTCAACATAATGGTATCTATATCAGAAACGTATTGTCAATAAATCAATTGGTGGAATTTTCTGGAATAACCCATCTAGAGTTGGAAAAGACACCAAAAATGATTAATCCGTGATTGTCAACATAATGAAATATTTGTCTAGAGTTAGGCATGAAAGCATGGTTAATCTATGGATCTAATCAACATGAACACGGATTTTGATCAACTTGGGATGAGGGGTAGAATTAGCAAACAATTAGTTTCTTCATATTGTTTCCCCAGTTCCCACTTACCATTTAAAATTTTTGGAGGTAATGAATCATTTGTGCTGAGTCTAATACATCCTCATAGAATCTCAGGTTGATTCCCTCATTCTCTTCGTAACAATTCCCATTATTGTTTGTTTGAATCATGTGAAATTCTCATTTTTCTGTCATGATTGTCATGTTACTAAAGTTGTCCTTTTTTGATGCTCGAACAAATACTGTAATATTATTCATTATTAATCATTATTATGTAATATGATATGATACTATAATCATGCTACTTTTGGCTGTTCAAATCCTCCGCAGATTGGCCTCTGGCGTGCCGCGCTCTTCTTATGTCGCCGGATGGTCCGGGGACCCTGTGGGAGAAGGCACAGGAGCCACGTGTCGTCGGAATGAATTTGCGCAGAAAACGGGACTTAGGCACAAAATTTTCATGCGATAAAAACACATTTTATGTAGATTTAAGATTTAATGGAATAGAAAATAAGATATTAATGGAATGAAAAACAAGTTTGTGAAGATATATGGGATTTGATGGGAACATCAGGAACTCATGGTTTGGGGTCACCCGTTTTTTTTTTACCTTCCCAAATGATGGTTGTGCATTAAGGGAGACTATCCCCAAACTGGTTTAGTTCAGGTTTGTGTTTTGTTCAAAGCTTGCCCTGATCCATTCAAGCAATCATTATCCACCCATGTGAACAGTGGCCACAAATTCAAGTGACATTCGTTCCTTGCGGGTTACTTCGCCATGATTCATCACGTTTGATTTTTTTGAGAACCTGGGTCATGAGAAAAGAGCAACCCAAAGCCACCAAAAAATCACGGATCAGATTGATCAGATCATGTAAAATCCCCATCTTCAAAGGTTCAATTTTTTTGTGAGAAACAACTTCAATGATCTCCATGTCTTTCCAATGGTCTTTCCATGTTTTCCCCAAGTTTCTGCCACGCGGGAGACAAGCCGAGGTAGAAGTGTTGGGTGACCGTTTTTTGGACATCTTGGACACGTTCCTGCCGTTTCTCTATGCGACTTGGATCAAAATTGGCCGGAGAGCCATGGCAATTTGCGGATGAACAACTTCCTTAAAATCTTAAAATTGAACAGGGAGCACCATAGATGGTCACGATTCAAACCATAGATCCGAACAGAAGATGTACTGTTCCTCGTCAAGATTTGCCCTAGCTGAAACCCGCACCATTTTTTGGTGGTTGTTCTGAGGTTTTTTTGGTGAACAGTTCACTGGATCGGTGCGTTTGGAAGAAGATATCAGCTGGGAGTAACAGAAAGTTCAACCTGCTGCTGTTTTTATTTTTCGATTTTGGAACTTGGAACCGGTCAACGGAGAGACTGTATGATGTTTGGAATATGTCAAGGAAGCCTGTTTCAAACGGCAAAAGGCCATGTTTTTTTTTTTAATGGATATGTATAGATCTCCCTCAATCTTAATATATCTTAATCATATGTATAGATCTCCATCTTAATCATATCTTAATAGGATTCAGTAGGTTTTTCAGCGGTTTTTCAGCGGTTTACTATTCGCAGAGATGGCTTGGTCTGGCTTGTGAAAGCGTGCCATGCCAAGGCGACCAATGACCAGACCGTGGGGGCACTTAGAAACCGAGCCGCCCAGCCATCATTTTTTTTTTAAATGTCGATATATGTTGATCATCATTCCAGTATTCTTGCCATGGATTTTAGAGGTTCATCTAATCAATTTAGAGTTTCGGTGGTTGTAAATATTGACGTTATTTCGTTGTTTTTAGATATTTTTCACTACATGTTTAGATACGACCAACCATAAAATCTGGGTAAATCATAACGACCTCACTGTTCTCCCTCACTGGAATCATGGTTTTTTCGGGGAAATCATCCCCAGCCATGGCCTTAAGTTAGGTCAGTGAAATTCTGAAATCTTATAATTTACGCAGATAAAATGGAATAACCCATAGGATCCATGTATGGTATATATATGCTAACATTTGGGGTATATTGATGGTAAATGTTACCATATATAGCATACATGGATCCTATGGGTAATGAATCCCGAATGACGCACTAGCATTTCTTGGAGGGGCGAAGAACCGCTGGAACCGGGGTTGGTCTCCTAAAGCTGCCAACGGTTCATGTTTTGATCATGACAGATTGTCATGTATCCGCATGTATTGATCTATCTATAATTATAATATATATATGCAGGTAATCAGTATATATATATATAGATAATAGAGCTGATATCTTGTATGTTATATATACATATATATATATATATATACATATATATGTACATTGTTTATTTACAGTATATACTAATCTTATGTAGATATAATAGTACATATATATATATATACACATACATAATAGAGCTGATCATGACATCCTATTGCACCACAAAAGCATTGTAGCTCAAATTTTGCGGATCGTATTCCGTTTGTACATTCAAGGGAAACCACGCAACCATTGTTTTTGGTGTCCCTACCTATCGTTTGTCGAATCACATACCTGGAATCCCAAAGAAGCAACTCCTTCGGGGAACCAGTATTTCTAATTGGTTCACCAAACATCACCAAACATGTTTCGTTTTACCAATCAATTTTGATCATTTCTGATGTAGGATTTTTCAAATCTCTTTTTTGCCACATCAAGATAACATATTTTATGGTGAAGATGAAGATGATCACAGTTTATCAAATTTTTCTACAACGATTGACTATTGACACTTTTCAACGGAATCATCCCATCATTTTGACTAGCATATGCATTAATAACCAATAGGAGCATTAAACATGACTTTTCCCCAAATCTTTCTATCCGTGAAAATCCATTAAGTAGCACCAAAAAATCATCCGTGACAACTTTTCACAATGATATGTTGTTTGGACCTATCTGGCCTATCTTTCATGAGCAGAACAACCACAATTAGAACGTTTCGCATCGATTGCTACGAAGGAGTTGGCCGAGCTCACGATTTTCGCACATCACTTGGTGTGTCACTGGGCAGCGGTTTCTGGGCGGTTTTTTTCGGCTTGGGATGAGAGATAGCTTTGGGAGTTGGTGATTGGGAATTCCTGAATTGGTGATTGAGTTTTTCGTACATCGGCGTCCCATTGGGGTTGACCTTGCTTTTGGTCAACTTATTTGACTTCCTGATCCAACGGCGTCCCAATGAGATTTGACACAATTCTGTTAAATTGGTCGACTTTAACGGTTCG
>Ga0126342_10002277_pt1 | contig 29531 bp, 28 predicted proteins | sample Cyp1metagenome_FD_92528 | JGI IMG/M metagenome (GOLD analysis project Ga0126342, IMG submission 92528) | Coral microbial communities from Lord Howe Island, Old Settlement Bay, Australia - Cyphastrea 1 metagenome | ecosystem: Host-associated > Invertebrates > Cnidaria > Coral ...
TATATATATATATATATATATATATTATATATATTATATAAAAATATTATATAATATATATATATTATAAATATATTATATTATATATATTTATTATATTATATTAATATATTATAAATAAAATATATATATATATATATATTTATATTATATTATATTATATATAATATATATATATTATATCTTATATATTATTTATATATATTTTATATGATATATATATTATATATATATATATCCATGTACAGTAGTTCGATGATTGTCCCAGCTATGGACCTCCATTCACTTTGGGGATCCTCCAGCCCCATGTGAAGCTGTTCCAGCGGGAACAGTTTAGCAACACTTTGGAATGGAGCATATATGGTAATTCCCAAAAATATTAACACTGTTGGTGATGGTATACATAATGTTTAATATATCCCAAATAATCTATACCTATTTCCAGGATTTTGTAGTTCGATAATCTGTTTGGAAAAACAACTTTTATCTTTTTCGGGTTTGCTAGGCGGTACAAAGAAACAAACTTCGTTTCTTTTTCCAAGTCGGAGAGGTTTTCCCTGTGTTCTGGTAGGGTATCATCCCACTTCCTCGGAAGTCCAATCTTTCACTACAAGCTGAAGAGCATTGCGCCATCATTCTCCAAACCAACCAATTGGAACAGTTCATCAAACCTGAGGCAGGCTGCTTTTGCTAAATGATGTCCTATTTTCTAGTAGTTTGGTAGACCCAAGAATAAACCATCCCGAATATGACCTGAATGAGTCGTATGAACCATCAAAATATAAAGGATTATTATTGTTGGGGTTGCCACATGTCACCGCACTACTTATCCGACTTATCCTCTCTAAACATATCTAACCATCACGTGCGCGGGCCGAAGTGTGTCGTTGCCATGATTCAGCTAAGCTGCAGGGATCGCAAAGCCGCAAGCATCACAGGCTTGAACTTTTCGAAGTCAATGTTCTCAGTTGCGATGGATGAATCAACAGCTGAGAAGGCTCAAAAAGTCATAAGCAGTTTTAGCCTGTTTTAATGAGTTTTATACGAGTTTTATTGGGGGATCAATCAACAAATTGGAATTCTCTGGAAATGGGCATGTCGGTACACCCCGTTTCTTTGCAAGTTTCACCGGGGCAGTGCTCGTCATTAGCTTACTGATTCGGACAGTTCCTTAAGAGCACCATGAACCAACGATTTATCTATAGTTAAGTGACAATGGACCCAACTTAGCTACCTAAATACCTGGGGGATTATAACATGTTATAACTGTATACAATACATTACACTACCCCAGTTATAATTAATCCCAAACTTAGATATAATGTCAAACCCAATTAAATAATAATGATATCCCTAGTTACAATACATACAATAACTTTTTGTGACAATGGAGTTATGTCCCCCAACTTAGCCGTGTTTACGGGCGCCCCACTTGGCCCCGGTCGAGTCGTTGGGGCGTGGCCCATTGGCAATTGGGGTTTGCTCTTTTTCAATGGGCAAGTGGCACACAAATACACGCATAAATGATGCATAAATGCTGCACTGTATAAATATCTAATTATTACAGCAACTATATGATACTATTTCTAGTTATCTATATTTTCATTACAGTATTTTAGACATAGTGGGAATGGAACTACTGAGGATTGTTTTTTTTAAGGTGTGAAAACTCAAACGTACAGTCACATTGCAAAAGTCTGAGATGGAGATATTGATCGGAAACAAAACGGTTACAGTACAGTACAGTATCATAGGATTTGACGTGTCTGCCATAAATTCCCTCATCCAAAGCCATACTTGATGGTTGTTCCCAATATTAAATATTATTAATGGTGAGGTTGTGTGAGGTCAGAAGTCAAATGATGGAAGCATCATCTGATGGAAGGTCGGACTGAAAACAGCTTCAGGATGCGCATATTTTCGCAAGTTTCGGAACGGAACTGCTTGGCTTGCAGCCATGAGCATGAGCCAGAACTACAAACATGATGCATTCAGTACTGAACTCAGAGTTTTATTGTTCAAGTAGCTTAGTATCTAGGATTGATCCAAGGTGAATTGGGCCAATCTAAGTTTGAGCTCGCATGTTCTTCTCCAGCGCCAAGATGTGCTGGTTTGTTTATTTTCAGGACAGTTGGGGTATAGACTTTCATTTTCTGTCAGTTGTCAGTTGGCTCAAACTTTTCGTTCTACTTCCGCACTCTTCTAGGAGAATTCTCATTTTCTGCATTTGGTTTGATTTGTTGACTTTCTCTGCAGCCTGTGCTGGCGTTGTGTATGTCTTTTGCTTACGGGTGGTCCGGTGAGGAAGCGCGCCGGTAAACGGCAAAACGGTAAAACGGTAAAAGGCAGAGGTGATCAGGAGCGACGGTAAAACAGTAAAACGGTAAAACGGTAAAAGGAAGAGGTGACCAGGAGCGACGGAAAAAGGGTAAAACGGCAAAAGGCAGCGGCGACCAGGGGCGACGGTAAAACGGTAAAATGCTCAAACGGAGGTTGTGTTTGTACATGGTCAAGGGAGTGAAAGCGTAGCAGTGGCGATGTCAGCTAAACATCCTTTTAATCACATGTAGCTATTTTGTTGGCACTTCGAAGAGAATGTGAAATTACGTTGGCTTTTGTGACATCTTGCTATCTGTCGAGGATTATCAGTTGTCTTGATTGTCTGCATCATTGTCATTCTTGCATGATCATTATCATCATCATCGTCATCATCATCCTCACGACATGCATGATTATTGTCTGGGCATGGTGAACCCACACGCAACCCCCTGGCTACCACCCCAGGGGGACGTGGGAAACACACACGCGTCCCCATGACATCCAGGTGGCAGCGCCAAGGTCATCACTCATCGGCATCAACACTTTCATCATCACCATGTATCAGCATTCGATTGCTAAGTACTTCGATGATGGGTGAGCGCTGGAATCAAAATCTGATATCTTATACAGTAGATGAATGGATACCTGCTAGGACCCCAAGAATTCCACTGTAGCCACTACGGTGGAATTTTGGTGTCCCTAAGAAAGGACCATCACAATTCCAAGTTTACAGACCAATGGGGAGAGGTTCAGTTCCATCTCTATAGTTCCTTGCCTGATTCTTGGCCCTGCTGCTGTCAATCTATTGGACATAGGTACAACAATAGATAGCTAGCTAGCTAAATAGATAGATGGCTAAATAGATAGAAAGATAGGTAGATAGATAGATAGATAGACAGATAGGTAGATAGCTAGATAGATATATAGTTAGATAGACAGATAGGTAGATAAACTGGGGTTGATGGGTTTGACAAAAACAAAGCCAGTTTCCACGGGAAAAACTAGATACATTTACTGCGCCATACCTGATCATGAAGTTTAAGGTGGTATGCACATTTTAACTGGAGCACCATCATCCCACTTGACTGCGAGCAACGCAAAAGATACACGCATGAGATTTCAACTATAAATACAGGCCCACAGCAGGTCAAACGCGCACTCTAGAATGCTGCATACCGTGGATAGAAATCGTATATTCCATGTGAGATGCCCTTCTGCAGGACGCGGTTCCCAAGTTTGTTACAATTGTGAGCCTGAAAGCTTTCCATGGTGCCAACGGCTACGCGCCAATTGACTTGTATGATTCTAGCGGCGCAATCATAGCCAGCTTCCTCGGAATTTCTTACCTTGTGCAGCATGTCAAATTTAGGTTTTCAATGATCCCTCCCAGGGGGCCCCCAAAAAATCCACCGCAGGTCCTGCACTGGAATTTTGTTGGGCCCAAGAGGGACCACCAAAATTCCAGTAAGGATCTGCGGACAAGTCAAATGAGGTCTCCTCCTCCCTTTTTCCCCTCGTTTGTAATACCTGAATAATTGCGTTCCTTCTCCAATCCTTTCACCTGCTGTGCTGTGCCTTTTTGATATGTACTGATTTCCCATTGCATTTACATCGTTCAGGTACCATGTCATACGGCAGAATAGTTTCACAGTTTCAAATTGTATGGCCAGAGCATGTTTGCTATGGCAATTCTCAACAGAAAGGATCTGAGCCACATCATATCTGCCAGGTGAGGCTGCTCAACGCCTGTTGTTTATACAGGTTGTTGCTGCCGCTGTGTGAGGTGGCGCCGGAAAACCTTGTTTGGAAGCATGCTTCACCTTGCATCAACCAACAACTTGCCTATATAATTATCCTTCAAATACAGGTGTATACCGAAGAAAGGTGTCTGCGTGATTGGATTGAATTCCTTGAGATAAAATCTTGTTTCCTACAATCCTGAAGACAGATAGATAGATAGATAAATAGATAGACCGATAGACAGACAGACGAGACAGACAGACAGACAGATCGACCGACAGACCGACAGACCCACCGACCGAGCGAGCGAGAGAGAAAGAGAGAAAGAGAGAGAAAGAGACAGAGAGAGAGAGAGAGATAGAAAGATAGATCGACAAACGAGAAAGACAGATAGATAGATTTGTGTGTATGGATACACCGGTATACAAACATTTCCGTTATTTTCAAACGTATACAGAAATAATTACATATATATCATATATATAAAATAATATATATATATATGTACTTTCAAAAATAAATAGATAAAACAAATAAATAATTCAAGAATGAAAACATAAATATAGATAAATAAATAAATAAACATAAATCAATAAATAAATAAATAAAAATAAATAAATAAATAAATAAATATAGATAAACACATACACAAACAAATATATAAACATAAATAAATAAACATAAAAAATTAAATATATTATATATATATAGGACATTTACAAATATATAATGATATATAAAATTTTAAATATATATGTATATACTTAAATAATATATATATATACTTATGTAATCTGATCAAGATAATATATATATATATAACCTATAAATATACACTTTTCACCCCCTACATTATTACCCGACGGATCAGCAGTCTGCAGCTGCGGCGCGTTGGACTTTGTGATCAAGTTGATGGCCAACAAGTCGCACTCCTGACCAGTCATGGAAGTTTCCATGGGGGTGACCCCGCTGGATGGTGGAAAATCCATGTGGCCTGCGGGTAGGTTCTGAAGTACATAGAGTAGCCTCTGGTCATTGAATATGGCTTTGAACAATGGATAAACATGGACCATTTATAGATGGTTTTTACCTATCAAGAATGGTGATTTTACAAAGCTATGATACATTACCAGGGGGTAATCATGTTGTTGATGATAAACATTCAATGAACCACTGCGGTAATGTCCAAGTCTTAGAAAGAGAACAGGCTGCACCACGTCTGCTTTGTTGGTCCCAAGGTCTGAAATTTTGGCCCAGATTTTCTGGTCAAAGAAGAAACTATTCTAGGATATTGCTGAAAGTTCTTGATGAGAAGGATTCCGTGAAATAGAATTAGCAATCGCAATTTTTACCAGTCTCAATAACTAAATGAATCATCATTTTCAGGATTTTTCAATACGCATGCATCAGTGCCAAATGGTACCCCTAGGCCTAGGTAAGATAATAATGCCATCCCCCTATTCTTAAACGTACCCCAAATACTAAAAACACAGGTCCATTTTATGTTTTGGAATTTTGGAAATGTTGAAGTTGGCCAATTTGATTTTTAATTGATCCCCTTAAAAAACAAACACATAATGGTCCCATGTGAGGGTTGCACCCCTAATAATAAAAACTAGTCATCCCGGGGGTCATCTTTATCAGGGTTCGTCATTTAAAATCGATTTTTAGCTTGTAAAGGTTTTTGATTAAATATTAGGGAGGGACCTTCGAAATCCAATGTTTGGCAATATTTTAATTAGATCTTAAAAACGAAAACAAAATTGAAATATGAAAAAAGTAGTTCTTTAAGTACGGTTTTATATTTAGTATTTGGGGGAAGCTGCGCACCATAATATTAAATGCCCCTAATGCTCAGGACTCCTCCAGGTGTTTATTAATAGGGGGGACGGTTTAGTATTAAGGAGGGAAATTATCAAATAGTCCTGGGACAAAACTGCAGCCACCGTACATCTGGGATATTCCTCTGTCATCTGGCAATCCAATAATCCAATACATCAATTTCAATGGCTTGATGCACGGAAAATATGTGGAAATATCATGAAATATCGCAAGAAACCACGTTTTCTTCCATCAAATATCAGGCTTTATTCAATTTCTGAATCTTCCCAAGAAAACCAACACAAACCAATCATTTGATGATTGCAACATCAAGAGAAAAAATAACCGGTGCGACCGTAACACAAACAGATCTGTGCCTCTTGAAGGTGCACTGGGCTGGAGATCATGTCTACCAACACCTTGGAAATCTGAAGCCACGATGAAGGTATGATGAAGGTACGGTTGGTAATGCCCGATAGTCATACTTAATCCATCTATTTGGATCTATATGGTAGTCATGCTTAGATGGGTTCGGTTGTATATGCTGGTTGAGTTTCTCCCATCTCATTAACAATATAATCATCTACCACAATCCCTATGGGAATCTAGATATAGGCGGACTTCGCAGTATTTAGCTCAGGATTGGGGGAACCACTCCGCGAGGCGGCTCGTCACTGCAGGTGACAAGGAAGAAGCATGCTTTAAAAAACATTATCATGCTCTACCCTCTGGTAAACATACAAAAAGCTATTGAAAATGGCCATTTATAGTGGATTTTCCCATTAAAAATTTTGATTTTCCATAGTTATGTGACAGTTTACCAGAGGGTAGTCATCTACAAAGAAACTGACATCACATTCTGGCACTGTCATACTGTCAACATATGATAACACATGGTCACATGGCATCCATCTATACATGATGGTATCAATAGCATCTCCAGTCGCCAGTCTCCAGTGTCTCACCATGTGAGCGCCGCCAAGTTGCGTTAAAGACCTGCAGCAATTCCAACATCCAACCTGGCGGTGTTGATGCAAGCGAAATTTGCAAATTCGGATCTGGCCATTCAAGCTTGTAATGGTATGAGGAAACATCATTGGATAAATAATGAGAAACACACAAACCAACAACGTGCAAATATGTTTTGATAAAATTGCATAAATGATAATAAATGCTCCTGGTAGCATGCGTGCACTTACACTGTGTTACTCACACATGCCCACATTCGAAACTACATTATTGGAACGCGACGTGTAAAAAACTGGAGTATCAAACCAACTGGCATCCTTTCTCAAAACATTTATAGCTGCACCATGCTGCACCCCTATGAAAACCAATATAGAACTCCACAAATGGGCTTGGAATATTAATTGAGCGCTGTTCTGATTGGAAAGCATGTGCTAAGCTTCTTTGTCATAAATTTTCCCCAATGTTACCTTTGGTAATTTAATGCAGTGACTATTGAAAAAAAAAACATCAATATAATAGGGCAAATCATCGAACTAAGTAGCCATGGTTTCCATACCTTGTGAATCAAATGTTGGGACTATTTTCTAGCATTTGCGATAAACCCTGGTGCTTTTATTATTTCAAGTGTCCATTGGCATTATTTATCATTATTTTATGTGTAATTCAAAATTGGCAACAGTTGCGGCAAGCATACCGTAATACGCTTGCAGGAAAATGCGATGTTTCCATGCGAAAAAAAGGAGGCTGAGGCGAACAAATCAGATAGGCGTCAAACCTGGAGAAATGTCACAGTTTTCTCAGGCTCTGTCACCGGTATGTTCAGCAAATGTCATCATAGAAGCAGAAATTACCTTCTGGTAAATTAACATAACTATGGAAAATCACCATTTTAATGGGTAAATCACCATTTGAATGGGAAATTAGCTTGCCTGGTTGCTGGTTTCCCTCTGAAAAATATGAAAGTCAAATGGGATGATTGTTCCCAATATATTATTATTATATGGAAAAATGTAAAATGTTCCAAGCCACGAACCAGATTCTATGCATACATTACTACAGTATTTCTCAGCGGGATAGTTTTTTTTTTACCTGGCTGAATGATAAACCACCCTCTCGGAGGATCACCTCAGCCGCTGGATAATTAATTACAATCATGAATAGCAACAAGAATATTCTTATAATCAGAATCATAATCCAAAAACAATACGCATGATATCTATAAGATCATTATATAATATATAAATAAATATTGATATATATATATAATATAATAGAATATATATATATATATATAGAGAGAGAGAGAGGGATGAGTTGAATGACAATTTAATACATAATTCGTGGTTCCCTTTAAGGCTCCATCGTCTCCACCGTCTCCGCCGATCCATTCCGCGCCTTCCGTCTTCTGTCCCATGACTTCGTTGCTGAAGGCGCACATGCGACCGAAACCTGTGGTGTTTTGAGGTCAAACGTCGTAGAAATGAGGGGGGATCGGCCGGGATCGGATTGAAAAAGCGCTGAAAACTGGATTGTCTGAATCATCTGTGGATGATTCTTGTGATGAAGTGATTAGTTTAAGATATTTTTCATTGTTTACTGAGTTACTGAGTGAACCAGACCGAGTGGTCCAAAGGAGCGATCCAAAACGATCGTTTCTTCAAGGGTGTTACTCTTGGGATTTACCTACATGAATCGAGCCGTTGGACCAGTTCATCATGCCACGAATAAGCAGCCCCATGCAGCCCCCGAAGAATCATGATTGCTCAATGTTTATCATATTTTATCATAACTTTCCCGCTTAAAATTGCTGGGCTTTTGGCCAAAACCCAATTCCATGGCCCAGTTCGAAGCGGCTTTCTGCCAAAGCACTGAAGGTCTCAGCCCCTGCGTCCCTGTTGTCCTCTTCCTCCTCCTCTCCTTCTTTATTCTCCTTCTCCCCCTCAGCATCTAAGGAATGAAAATGCTGGGGCGAAACCTAGGAGATTTCAAAGAAATTCCCATGCTAGGGTAAACTCCTGAACATCATTGTCATATTTTAATGTGGTAAAGGCAATGAAATAAACCCACAATGTGGGGTGGTTGATACCATCCACTTCTATCATATCCACTCCGAGTAACATTGGCGGTAGTTTCTTGTAGTTTATCATGGGTGTGTTCGGGGTCTTGCCAGGTCAAAGGAATGTAAATACTTTCTAGTGAGTGTCACTGAGAGTCCTTAGTTCCTTAAAAATCAAATGGATAACATGCAGGCCCACACAGTCTCCGTGAGCTCAAGAGGCGTTTAACTCATCAAGGCCTGGCCTCAGAATGACATGGTTTGTCTTAAAAATTTACAACCATAATTATGTTGAATACACAGCTAATCAATTGATAGTGACAACTAGTGCCTCTGATCTGCAAAAACTGATGTGTTTACAATACTATTTCACATGTTCCGAACCACGTTTTGTTGTCTATTCTTGGTGATTGGATACAAAATTTGATGGTCAAATCGCCCTGCCCGATGGCAACATGTTGCAACCAAGTTCGATGTTTCATGTATACCATACAGTATGCCAACAGTATACCAACAATATACCAACAGTTATGTACCCATAACTATACCAGACTATACCATGCTATGCCATACTATACCATACTATACCATACATCAGAGGAACCCAAGTGAACAATCTCTCAGCAAGTGTCTTCTTGTCCCTCTTTTTCCTCCTTGTCCTCCTTCTTTGAAGACGCTTGCTGAACAATCGCCCAGTCTTCCTGGTGGATGCTCGAGATGTTCCCCATTCATCTGGGTGTTGTTAACCTCCCTACATCATCGGAATAAATGGAAATGAACTATTTGGTACCAGCTTAAACGCCATAGTTAAAACCTTCATGCACATTCATACACCTTCTATCCTTGTATGTTCACACAACAAGCTTGGCAGTGTGTTGTTGTTTTTTTTTTTGCCGGGGCTTCTCAGAGGGTTTGCCCCAACAGCCAGGCCAGCACGTTCGCTTTGGGCAAAAACTGCAAAGGTTGCATGATGCTAAAATGGTGCAGTGTGTTGGTTGAGGCGAGAAATATTGCCCCCCCGGCACAGTGTGTGCCTTCCCTATACCATGGAAACTAGGCGACGGATGGCCCGAGAGCGTAGAGTCGTAGAGGAGCATAGTGAGAGGTATAAGTATGAAGATCTGATAGCATGAAACGTACATGATGAGACATTGTGCAAACATGTTGTGAAAAGTAGGCGCATATGAAGAAAGTGAAGGAGAAAGAAAAGAAAGATGAAATGAAGGAGACACAGGACAAAGAATTGAGACAAACAATTTTACTTACAAGCATGCTGATACATACAAACATGCGCGCACGCGCATGTGCACACATAGTCACACACACACACGCACGCACGCACGCACGCAATCGCACGCACGCGCACACACACAGACCACACACGTCCTGGGGCCCGTTGCTGTGACAACCTTGGCAACCAAAAGAATCAACGAGAAGCTTTTACACACAGACGCTTTTACACACAAATGTTTTTACACACAGAAGCTTTTACACACAGACGCTTTTACACGCAGACGCTTTTACACACAGACACTTTTACACACAAACGCTTTTACACACAGACACGGTTACACACAGACGCCATTACACACAGACACATTTACACACAGAAGTTTTTACACACAAGAACTTATACACACAGAACCCTTTACACACAGATGTTTTTACACACAGACGCTTTTACACACAAAAGCTTTTACTCGCAAAAGCTTTTACACACAGAAGCCTTTACACACAAACACTTTACACACAGACGCCTTTACACAGACACACAAACGCTTTTACACACAGACGAAAGCTTTTACACACAGAAGCCCCTGGACACAAGCACATGTACACGTTCACACACAGACCCTCATACATACAGAAGTTTTTTACACAGAGACGCTTTTACACACAAACATTTTTACACACAAACCCTTTAACAAAACCAACCAAATTCACAAAAAAACTTCAGTTTTTGACTTTCGAACCTCATTTAGTGCGAAAGGGTTGCCGCCGACACTCAAAATCGCAAGCAGTTTTTGACGATCGAACCTCATTTCGTGCGAAAGGGTTGCCGCCGACACTTCAAAGTCGCAATTTTACCCTAGTTTTTGACGATCCAACCTCATTTTGTGCGAAAGGGTTGCTGAGAAGATGTGAAGATGTGAAGATGTATAGATGTGAAAATGATATGTGTAGATGTGAAGATGAGAAGATGTGAAGATGTTAAGATGATATGTGTAGATGTGAAGATGTGAAGATGTGAAGATGTATAACATACCCCCATTTTTAGAAGAACCTTTCGCTCAGACGCTCTCGGGAAAAATACCCCTGCAACCAGTTTAGACAGGGTATGAATCAGGTGTTACGGAAGTATTATGCCCCCTGTTCCAGTTTTATAAATTATTCCGAACAAGGGCAGCAATTTTAACTGTCATGGCCCTGGCCGTTTCAGACACCTAAAGTGGAGGTATATCCCCATAGCAGTAACAGAGATGTCGCATATGGTAGAGACCTGAAATATGGCCTTTGATATGGGGTTAAAACTAGGGTATGCGGTATGCCTTAAGATCCCATGATGAGTCACAATCATCCCTATCAAACGTGCCATTTTGCAGTGTATACCTATGTGTACCCCATGTTGAGACACACCGATATCTAGTATGCCTTGCTTAAATCATCTTAAATCCCAATATGAATGGTTGCATGGTCCTGGTCATATCCCAAAGTACCCACTTCATATCCGCATAAAATGTTATTGCAAAATGAAACTTTCATCAGTCATGACCTTCTTTCACTATGGAGCTTTCCTGAAATGGGGGTATCCCCAAATCATCCAAATTTCAAGAGGATTTTCCAGTATAAACGATCCAGCTATTGGGGTGGCCACATGACCTTGGCAAACCTCCAGGGCTGCACCTTGATGACACGCAAGCGCTCGCCATAGCTATCGCCCACAAACCTGCGGACGACCGAGGTCCGGACGCCACTGGCGCTGGAAAATCGAAAGGTTTACCCCTCGATAGTAAACTAACAGTAACTAACATAGCCAACGCTATTGAAAGTGGCCCATTTAGTTCGTTGATTTACCTAGTAAAGACTGTGATTTTCCATAGCTATGTTGGTTTACCAAAGGGTATCAGAAAAATATCAAATAATCTGGGGTGCATTTAAGGTAATCAAATAATCAAATTGGATTTTCACCAGTTTTGCTGATGTGGACAAGTAACCCCATAGATTCCCATAGATTACGATAGTTGCATATCTCAGATTAGTTCAACGAGGGTGTAAAGGAATATATGGAAGTTTGAAAAAATATGGATACCCCACACCATTGGCTTTCCCGTTGATAATCGCCACCTTTGGATGATGTGAGGGTACCCCTATTTTAGGAAACCTCCAGATAGCCTGCATAGACTATTTGAGCTCCCAACACTTCAGATACAAGGGCGGTAACTTAAGTAAAAATTAAGCTAGAGTTACCAAGTTTTCTCCCGTTCTGCCTATCACGTACCTATAGCAGCAATCCGGTTTAATCGAAATATGATGAATAATTCATCATGGAAGTCGCTGATGTTTTGACCATTGGTTTAATTGGAGTATGATGGTGATGTGATATACATATAAAATCATATATATATACAATCGTACATATATACGTAATTTTGTTTTATAGTTTGAATATCTTTGAATTATTTTGATATATCACTACATTAATCTGGGTGCGTCCAACTGGACATGGGGATTGACGTCCCATCAGGGCAATGTTTGCTCACCGGTATGGCCTGGGATTGAAACATTCACTGCTTGCTGTTTGACAGAGTTTTACTCTTCAGCAATCACTAAGACTAGCAACATGTGATTGCTGGTCATGTAATGTCATGTATTCATCTTGCGGCCAGCAAACGTTTTCCCTGCAATTCTGTTTGTTGACAGAGTTTTCTGGCATGTGTTGTATATCTGGCATGTGTGATATTTTGTGCACAGTGCACAAAATTGAACAAGATGAATGCTTGGTGGCTCATCCTACGTAGTAATTACATCGGTTAGTTATATCCCAGTTAGAAGTGGGATAAGTAGGGTTAATCATGTTAATCCACTTACAACTGGGATATAACCCACTTCCTAAGTGGGATGAGCCACCACGTACACTAGTTTTTCCTTGAAAACAGCGCCATGACCGACATGTCATGACGATGGGACGGGTGAAATAGGTTCGCTGGAAAATCCCCAAAGTAAATTAACTAAATGGATGTGTTCATGGTAGAATATGGTAAAATCATGGAACTAAGTTCGGGATTGTTCATTCGTCAATTCAAAATTGCCATAAAATTGTGGTTCTACTCGGCGATGCATCCCATTTATATTCCCCTGAACCGGTTAGTTGTACATGCCAATATCAACCACCCATTTTCAAACCCACAAAACTGTGTTGGCTATTGATCCCCACTATATGATACTATATGGCATCTGGTGATTTCACATAGCTACTACTGTACGTGGAAAATATCCCATTTATAGATATTTATATAAGGTATACCGCGGTATACCTATTTAAAAATGTGATTTACAGCACCATGGAACACCTTGGAGATATATAATACCCTCTGGTTATTTAACATAGCCATGGAAAATGGCCCATTTATAGATGGTTTACCTATTACAAATGGTGGATCTTTCCATGGCTATGTTAAATAACCAGATGGTAATATCTCCTATTTCCCCATTATCCCATGACCATACCCCCAAGTTTTGTGACGTCCACCTGACCGTTTTTTTCGGACCTGTAGCAGGAGCCGCAGTAGCTCAACATCGTACGCCAGGCAGCATGAGACCCAGGGGGAAGTTTGGGCCTTGGACGGCCATGACGGCGACCCCCAAGAATTGGTTGGTGACGATTCTTTTGATGAATCGGGTTGGTAAATGTCCTCAAACATCACCCAACCTGTGATATCATCTCCATCAGCTCCTTTTTTCGGGTGTTCAAAATCACAAAAAAAAAGTCCAACAAGGACATTTAATGACATTTACCAACCTCTCTAAGTGGGTTATCCGATTTACAATTGGGTTCAGAAGTGGGGCAATTGTTATGTCTTTTTGGCACACCAATATGAGATAGGTTCGTTATCCAAAAACTGTCGATAGAAACTTGATACGCTAACTTTGCTGCCGCCACCCCAAACTGGATAGACGCGTTGGACACCTGGTGAGGAAAGCATCATCAATGCTGGAAAAACTGTTTTCCGTTGCAAAAGCTGCTACACTTATATTACCCATATCATCTTTGGGATGTGCATCAGCCTTGAAGATCCTTGAAGCGGCTTGAGGTTATTAACAATTTATATACATATTAACAACCCTTCATCGCCCTGAGACAGGACTCCTAGGACCTAGGACCTACCGTATGCCTTGAGTTCTGGGGGGCACTGGGGGGGCCGGATGCTCCATCAAAGTTGCAAGACAATCACCCATCCACTGGCCAAAGGGCACGTTTTGCGTCAACAATTCCAGAAAGGCGTCGATCACGGAATCCACACGCCTCTCGGTAATCTCGCTTTGCAAATGCCTCAGCAACTGCAAGCAGAAAGAGTGTTCTTCAGCACTCCAGCAGTGCCCCATTCCCCACAGTTGGTGAGGAAAAAGCTCTATATTTCCACGAGATTTGCCCTATTGAGTTGACTGAGCTTGCAAAGTGCCTCCACTGCTCTTGGAAAGGCAAACATCGAAAGTTAAAAACAGCAAAAACATTGAAGAAACAACACCAGTAAAAAAAACACACATAGACCCTATAGCCCTATAGGTTGTTCAAAGAGCATGTCCATAGAGCATGTCCATATCAGTGATATCTACAGCATCTCCATATCCAAGATAATGCTGCTCTTTGAAAAACACATGTAAACCTGGTTGGTGGTTTAAACATCCAACATTTACTGTAATTTTATACAGTCGCGCATCATCCCAATAGGGACGAACACAAGAAAATGATGACATAATATATGCATACTATGAGAAAAACACACACACGGAATATAAACCGTATGATATCCCGCTATTGAAGATGAGTCTTAGTTTATCCATCAGTTTAAAAAGAAATACAGCCAGGCGCTGCCCTCTACGATATATCGAACCAGAACATGGATGAACATGGATGCTCATGGGGTTTATAAACCAACAAATATATATATAATATATATATATATATATAGAACTGGGAATGAACTGGGGGGCACCACAACGTGATATTCCCATGATATTCCTATGATATATCCACCCCCCAGTCACCCTTAAAAGGATGATCACATCTCCAGGTGGCTTAAAGGCCAAAGTCTCCACATAGATCTTCAATTCATCCGGATCTTCGGCCTTCTCCAGGAGCAAGCGGAAGCCTGACGGATGCTGTGGATGCCGAAGAATAGATGAAGGATCTCTGGTTCACACAAAATCTTAGGAAATCCACAACAAAAATTGAAGGTTTATGGAATTGATCTTTGGCTTATTCAGTGAAATATGATGCAATATGGTGATCTTGGAGACATGATGAGACATGCATCCTGCGCTGGCTTGGCATAAACAGCCCTAGTTCTCCTACAAGGATCCGGCACTTAAGACTCTGAATCAAGTTATTTTTTCGCCAAATATGGGTATATAATTTGTGAATAACATTCGCCGAGCAACACTTGGCCCTTGGTATGTTTCCATTTGCAAGCAAGGATCAAATACCAATCAGTTGATTTAACATTGCCATTGGTCGCTCATTCATATGAGTTTTGAAGTCCCATTAATTATCATTAAATAAAGTTCAAAGAAGTTGTGTCTGCCCTGGTACCCTCTTGTAATTTATATCAAAGCTTTGTAAAGTGTAAAATCATGTAACATCTCCATGTTCAATCGGTAAATAATGTTCTTTGGCTATATGGCAAATCATTCGGGGGGTAGACAACTATAGTACTATATAGTAGGCAACCATAAAAATGACTGACAGTGCCCAGTAGCAATTGAAGAAACGCAAGGAAACAACTGCACGAGGAGTTGTAAAGCTGTCCTGCTGCACAAGCCATGACCGATGGAGGTCCCCCCAAATTATCCATGTTAATAGGATTCTCCATTAGCCATCCAGCTATTATACTATTGGGGTATCCCATTTATGGAAACCTCCATCATCATTCCAATAAACAATCCCATTAAACCATTGGGGCTACCCCCATGACTATGGCCATGTCCCAACTTACTGGGGTAAAATCACCATGTTTCATAGCGTACAATGTGGGCCCCACGACGTGGTGTTTGTTGGGTTGGGTTTAACCGTTTAACCGTCCACCTATAGATCCAAGATCTGCATAATTCTGCACATCTCTGGAAAAAAAAAACAATTCACTACCCATAGGATCCATGGATGGTATATATGCTAACATTGGGGGTATATTGATTGCAAATGTTACCATATATAGCAGCACCATGGATCCTATGGGCTATAAAGTAACCTGAAAAAATGCGGCTGTTTTGGGATAGTTACCCCAATTCAGCTCCTATCATTCCGTCACCCCGTCGCGACGTGAAGTCATGATGAAGTTTATCCCGATATATCACGATAGACCATAGAATTTGCCTACCTAGACCCTCCAAGTAGCCATAAAGATTGATATGTTACCCCACAATTTCAATCCTTATTTTCTATTTCTATGGGTACTTGGGGTGTCTAGGTACCTCAATGACTATCTATCGCTTGGGGGCCCCACTGCCTCGTTACCTAGTTCTCTGTCCTTGATAGCCACCAATGCGCCGATCTTGGTGCCATAGATGGCGTCCCCAACGGCTTCACGGTCGTTGCCCATGGCATGCCTATTTCATCATCCAGGGGGGAGCATGGGGGGTGTCCTGTCCCGGGAACTACGGATCTATGATGAAACAAAGTCCTAGCTGACAAAGGAAACAACTGCTACAGTATGTCTATATCAGGCACTTTGCAAAACCAGTTGCATGCAAGTTGCAGGAGCAAATCGAAGGATGTCCGCAGCAAGGTGATGTCGGTCGAATTCCTCAGAAAAGCGGAACTACATGCGCCCTCTCCAACTGATGCTGGGTACTGGGTACATGCTTTAAAAAAATGCCCTCCAGCGATGAAAGATGGCAATGGACAATCCATGGAACCCCTCTGTTTCTTTTGGCATTTTAACATGTTTCATTACAGGGTAATCCAACTTGAGGGCCTGATGCCCACCATGTTTTGCCGCTGAAGAGCGAAAAACCTTTGGCACTTTGGCATTCCGACCTTTCCCCACTGGGAGCCCACGCATTTTGAGGACATTCATAGTTTCCCCAAAGTTTGAGTTCCCTGCAGTAGATTGGCCTCCAACCAATAGCACGACAAGATCCACAAGTGGCTGCGGACGTCCCTTTGTCGATGGGGGCCGGATTTTTTGGAGACCCAGCATGTTTTGGAGACCCACAATATGTCAATGGGAATTTCAGGATCCTAAAATGGAGGTACTGTACCATATAAGGCCATATTTTGTGGGGGTATTCCCTTACATAGGCCTTACATAGGCCTTATATATGGTAGGTACCTCCATTTTAGGATCCTGAAATTCCCATTGAATATGGGAAACATGCTGGGGGACTTATTTTGCGGCCCATTTTCACCAGCATGTTGCCCATTTTGTGTAGCTGAAGCAGGGTTGCACCCTGTTTCCCAAGAGACAAAATGGCTCGACACACATGTCGAACTGAATACACATGTTCCCCATGCACCTGTGGCTATGGCTGTACCGCTCCAGCCTTCGACCTCACCCCCATCCTCGATCGGCGCATCACCTTCGGCTTCCGACACAATGGAGGCAGTCTCCTGGAAGAAATTCGTGTCGGAGTACTCTGAATCCGATCGTATCGCAAAATGGTCACAGAAACCAAATCCGTGTGAACAGAATTGACTCCGAAGTTCAAAGGTCCTTTTTGGATGCTCTCTCATTCATCATATTCATCGCTGTGTGTCTAGATTGGTTTTCAGGATTTCTGGCTGGAAACTCAGTTTTTTTCCTCCGGGAGTTGTGTTTGCTGAAATCTTCCTTTCATCTAATTCTCGGACATTGGGACCACAGCCACCTGCTAACCTATGAACCATGACAGGATGGAATTGGGTGGATCCACTCCTCGAGCATGATTCCTGGAGGGTCCATGATCCGCAACAGGGATCAACAGGGTCTAGCCTATACTCATGAGATCTCATGAGAATGGGAACTTACTTTCAATCACAAGTCGTAAGTCTTGATTCTGCGCAGTTGATCTTGAAACTGCGCCGTTGATCTTGAAAGTCACCATTTTGGCTGGTAGCTGTCAAGGAGACGACTTGTGGCAATTGCCATGGAGTCCATGGTTCATCTTCTATCAGAGGTATTGCTCATTTGTTTTCCAGTAAAGATTCAGTAAACAAACGCTTTGGACATGACTTAACCATTTTGTGAAGTATGCCTGTGGGTAAAACAATGCCATAAACCAGCCATGACTGGGAATGGTGACCATACGACCCATAAACATGGTGATTTTGGCGATGGCTTATATAGCTTATGGCATTGTTTTGCCCACATTAATGTCTATACTACAATTATCTGGGTAAATTATACTATTTCACTAACCTGAATCTTGCGGCCATTTGGGGATGATTTCCCTATCAAGAACATGATTTCCAGGGTTCGGTCGCAGTGAGGTCGTGATCAAATTTACCCAGAATTATGTGTTAACCATATGGTGTTAACCTTATGGAAATGGCCTCCTCCTCCGGCATTGCTGGCTGCATTTCGGTCTGCTCACGATTCTCCTGTGCCGAGAACAAACAGTGGGAGCTATCCTGAACCCGAAAAAATGTGAGGAACATGATAATATATAATTAATGATATATATGTATATATATATATAATGAAAAATAATGATATATGATAATATGTAATGATATTTAATGATATATATATAATGGTATATAGTAGTAATGAAATATAATGATATATATATATATAATGATATATAATTATATAACGATAAGTAATGATATATATATATATATCAATATAATGATAAATAACATGATATATATAATGATAAAGAAAATGATATGAATAATAACATAAAAACTGATAAATAACAAAATATATGTATATAATGATAAATATAATGATAAATACAATGGTATATATATATAATGATATAGAATGATATACATATATATATATATACAATGATATATAATGAAATAAAATGATATATAATGATATATAATGATATATATATATATAATGATTTAAAATGGTATATATTGATATAAACAAATACATAATGATATACAATTATATATAATGATATATAATGATATATTTAATGATATGTAATGATAAATATAATGTTAAATAAAATGAAATATAACATGATTTATATAATGATATGTCTATAATGATAAATATAATGACATAATATGATATTTAATGACATATAATGATACATAATGATATTTGGTGATGAATAAAAATATATAATGATATATTTAATGATATATAATGAAATATAATGAAATAAAATGATATACAATGATATATAATGAAAAATGATATATAATGATATACAATGATATATCATGAAAAAAATGATGATATCTAATGATATATAATGATGTATAATGATGTATAATGATATATAATGATATATAATGATATATATACTTAAATATGCAATGATATTTAAAATATAAACAATGATATATAATGATGTATACAATGATATTTAATGATATTTAATGATATATAATGATATATAATGATATATAATGATATATAATTATATATGCAATGATATATAAAATATATACAATGATATATAATGATGTATACAATGATATATAATGATTTATAATGATATATAATGATATATGTAATGCACGTCAAAAGCATTGTATCAATGAATTGCTAAGAATTGAATATTTTGTTTCTGGAAAAAAAGGGATCAAACTGGTTGTCTTCCAAAATTCCCAGAATCTGTGGCCTGCTGGGCCTCAACCTCTCAGTGGCCCTTATACAGTACATATATTGGTACACATCGCAGGGCCCAAATGATTGGTGGTTGAAGCCCTCATCCTACATCGGAAGGCCAACTTCCATCGCTCTGATGGCTGCGGTAAACCACAGTTGGATCACAGCAAAAGGTATCAAAAGGTTCGACAACCAGGTCTGGTTACAAAGGCCATGTTTCCAGAAGGACATATTCACACAGTTGCTATGTGGGAACAAATCAATGTATAATATAATACTATCAATCAATGACACAATCAGGCCAAATATGCTGCATATATATATATATTTATGCGCTCCACACCAATTTCAGCCCGTCGTAACATATCATAGTGTGAGCCTCTGAATATATTATAATATATTATACTAATCCCTTCCCCCTATTACTAACCCCCCCAAATAATCAAAAAAACTAGGGTTCAATTTTGGAAAATTTGAGGTTGGCCAATTTGATTTTTAATTGATCCCCTTTAGAAAACAATTAAACAAAAAATGAAGCTACCATTTCAGGGCTTCAACCCCTAATAATGAAACCTAGTCAACCCCGGGGCGTTTTTTTATCAGAGTCCGTTTTTTAAGGTCGAAAAAACGTATTTTATATTAATGCTTTTAGGGGAAAGCTTTGAACTCCAATTTTTGGCAATATGTTTATTAGCTTTCAAAAGCAAATCTAATCGATTTTGAAATAGAAAAAAAACAAGTTTTTTACATTAGGGTTTTAAATGTAGTATTAGGGGGAAGCTTCGCACCCTAATAATAAATACCCCCCAATCTCAGAAACTAGCTGAGGTGATAATAATATTTGGCGGGGGCGTTTAGTATTAGGGGGAAGGGGTTATATCTGAATAAGTATAAAATAATTGCAATTACTGAATAATTACAGGCAGGGAACCAGGATGAACCAGGAAACCTCCCACATTTCTGTCCTCAGATACCTCTGGTGCCTTCGACATGGGGACAGATCGCTTGAAATGTTCCGGGGGATCCACGGTTTCACAGTTGAACTGCGACGCGCGATGGTCTGAGAAAGCGGTGACAACGTGCTTGAGCCACTTCAAACAAATGCTGCAGGCCGGAACCATCCTGCGGCATGCTTTGTTCTGCGTCATGAGCAAAATCAAGTCCCAGCGGACCTTTTTTTCGACTCAAAACGAGACAATCAGAACATATCAGAACAGAACCAATATGAATCGACCATTCACCAGCTGGCCTACTTAGATGGGCCATGGAGTTAGTTAACTAATTAGTTAGTAAATGGATTATACTGTATACTTGGGATATAGGGGGTTATATCCCCAGTTACTAACCATTGAGCTAATCCAATGGCCCATCTAAGTACTCATTTTGTCCATCCGTTCATTTATTCTGAAGTTTGGATTCCGATCCTCTCCAATGCAGCCAGGGCCATTGCTGAAATCTCTTTTTTGTATCCATCGAGGATAAACCTACTGTGTGGTTTGATGTTTGTTTTTTTTTCTCCTGGGTGTTCAAAGTCTTTTCAATAGATAGCCTCTGGTAAAGTGTCACATAATTCACATAACTATATGGAAAAACAGGGTAAATCAACTATTTCTATGGCCATTTTCGATAGCGAACTGTTAAATTACCAGAGGGTACCGGCTGGCTGTTTTCTTACTTGCCCTAAATATTAAAGCCAAGCATAATGGCATAGTCCCTGGCGATCCATTGGCATACTCCGTCCCTATTTGTAGGGAAAACAACACACAGAAAAATGTATACGAAACAGTCATCTTGGATGGGAAAATCCAACTAATGTTCTACGGGAGAAAAAAACACATATAACAACAAATCCGAAAATTGAGTACGCCGAAATTGTATTCATGGAGCATTGATGGATTATTGATGACCCATGAATATTATTGTTGGATATGTTGGATATCATCATCATCGTCATCGTCATCGTCATCGTCATCATCATCATCATCATCATTGTTGTCCATGTTAATGAAAACATATGGTTCATCATCATGTTGACCCTCTTGGACTTGCCATTAGACACCACTTGCCAAAACACAGCGATGGCACGACAAAACCACCATGACCCGAAGGACGCCTTCTGCTGGGCCTGGAGATGGAATAGGGTGCATACATATCATATGCAAATATCTATAATCACATGTTGAAAAAAACAAATCATGTTGACTACGCTATAGTTATATATATATATACCATTTATTTTCATGTTCTATATTGTACTTTATATACCGTAGATTATTCAACAATTAATATATATCCCTCCAAGTACTCGTTAAAATTTGTTGTTTTACATCATAAGCCAGCTAGACGTTTTCAGCTGTTCATGGGTACTTGGAGGATCTAGCTATGTGTGTATGTGTGTTTGTGCGTGTATCTGATTCACAATATTTTCAAATGTCTGGGTGCCTTTCAGTGGCTTCAAGGTAGGCCCTGGAGGGCCGCCGTTCGTTTAATGGAATATAGGTAGGAAAAAAACACACTTATTAGATAGGGAGAAAAACAGGGCCCATGACATGGGGTGCAATGAGGCACTCTCCACTGTTGGGTAACTTTTCAGGGGTTTGCTACAACCAGCACACACACAAATAAATATAATGTGCTTAGTGGCTTCCGCACGCGGCACACAAAACGCACCGCACGGAACGCGCTTTCGGAATGCAGTGGGCACAAGATCTTATTTGCAATTCTGGGGTTTGTGCAAGTGTAACTTGCATTTTCGTCGAATGAAGTTCGCACTGGAATGGCTTTCAAAATGGCTAGTGGGATCCTATTTGCATGTTCAACATCTCTGGCATTGCAAATTGGAAGTTTTTGAGCGCATTGGAGGTTTGCACACTCATAGTATACATGTTCACATTGCTTGCTCCATGTTTGGTTTCTGAGAAAATGCAATTTGGATGTTTGTCAGAAGCAGGCTAAGAACGCACCGCCCGAACGAACCGAACGCACCGCAGGAAGCCACTAAAATAATGTATATATACTGTATATATGCATGTGTGTGTGCCAATATGTGTCACATACTGTAAATGTTCTGTACGTGGGCATCATATGTCTTTTCCGAGAGAGGGACATATCAAACATGTGACAGCATTGCTTTGAAGATGCGCCTGGTCATGTTATGCTGTGAAAGGTCACCGCAAAACGTAACATGGTCGTAGCTACACGCAAGCACGACTTGACATAGGTGTATATATATATGTATATGTATATGTATGATATATATATATATATATATATATGGATATATATGGTATATTATTCAGAGATGTGCGAATGAGAAAAGGAAAAAAATGACAATGCCGTTTTTGCACTGCCATCTTGTCTCTACAAAAACCCAACCAGCTTTCTGCCTGTGGTTTGGGCTTCTCCGATCCATCTCCGCGCTGAACTGCTGAACTGCTGAGCCATTTTTTGTGCCAACACGAGTCATCCAAAATGATGCTTTTGCACATATCAAATACACGTTTACAAAATCCGCGCGCCAGCCTCCCAGCCAAGCATGGGAGGTCTTCAGATTGCTGTCCTTCTGCAGAAGTTGATGCGTGTAACATGTCTGTCGCATTAGGTCGCAGTGATTGATTATGATTATACACACTTTCACAGCTACATACCTGAAGGGTCAACATAAAAACATATTTTGATCAATGATCGGTCTTTTTTTCCCATGATCGTACAAAAAGGAGCTGCTTCCGTCAGATTCTGCAGGAGGTTTCCGAATTAGACTTAAATTCGACTTGCCTTAAAATTAGTTATTGCCGAACCGGAGCGGCCGCTCACGACTTTGAGAGGGCTCGGCAAACGCTTTGAAATATGGCGCAGCAGTTAATGTTTTTGCCAGTCTCGTGCTGACAGGAGTCAGGCTGACACAGAAGAACTTGATCAATGACCAATTGGAACATGACTACGACACATTCCGTGTCAAATATCGAAAATATAGGAATCATAAGCTTTCTCCAATGGAATATAAACATAACTGAAAAGATCTAAATTGCAAACAAACTGACAACTAGTCCCTTTGAAGCTGCTGATGTTTACCAATTGCACCAGCCTTGACTGCCGCAGTGCCTCCAAATGGGCCTGACATACCAAAACTCTAAAGATCCAGTCGAAACCGACGCACCTACTAACTACGACCCAATCGCGCAGCTAGTGCCGTGTCTAGACATGTCCATCTAGCGCAACGCAACTATAGAAGTTTAAAATGAAAATCTATACAAGAATCATCAAGAATCTGCATCTATCAATTTACGTTTCCAGCTACCTAAGTATCACCATCTTCGTCATCTTTGTATTTGTCTCTATCTAACTCTGCCAGTCTCCATCTGATATTCTCTCCTCTCTCTTTATCCACATATATATATATATACACATATAATATCTCTGTATCGCTTACGGTATCTGTGTCCATCTGTATGTGTCCCTTTCCGTTCCCCCTTCCTCTTTCTTTGAGTCTTTGTCTGGCTGTTTTCGTCGTTGTCCATCTATTTACAATAAATCTATCTATCTAATCTAATCTAATCTAATTATCTAGTTATCTGATAATCTAATTATATCTAATTGTATCTAATTATATCTAATTATCCAATTATGCAATTACTGTATCTAATTATCTACTATCTATCTATTCTATTCTATTCTATTCTATCTAATCTAACCTAATCTAATCTAGTCTCATCTAATCTAATCTAATCTAATCTATCTATCTCTCTATCTGCATCTATATCTATATCTCTATCTATAAAGATAATTATATATCTTATATATCTATCCAACTGAAATGATCTCTCTGCCTTTCTTTTGGATCCGTCTATCCAAGCTATCGTTTCTTTTTCGCTATCTGATCTACCCATCTATGTGTCCATCTGACTCAGTGTGATTGAAGGGTTCCAATCACATCCGAACACCGTGGTACTGGCTTTACATATCTTTAAATGCCATCCTCAGGAGATGATTGGATTCCCATGGTATAATTCAGAAAACGAACACTGGAAACCCAACATGATTTGGCACGCGCTGGGATCGCAAGCTGCAAGTGGCACCGTTCAAATCGCTCGTGGCGGTTGAAGGGCCAGTGACAATTGCTCTCCAGTAGATGTTCCTTATCTTGCATTGGCTTGAGGAACCCCCAAAAAATCCCTATAGATCCCTTAAGTAGTGGATTTCCCTTTGGGAAAAAAAACAAAAACAAACATCTTCAGCAAGTCCAGGTCATATTGCCTCTGTCGGGACTTCATTGGAAAGCTCAATTTGTGGACTCTAAAGCTTAAATGCAAGGCTCCGCTTCAAACATGTGCAGTGGACTCAGCTTTTGGAAGCTCGAGATGTCTGCGCATTTGCGGTTCGGAGTGTTCAAACAAGGTAACAAAAAAAAAATCCGGACAACATCCCCTCAACACCTCTGGTGTTGAGGGCAGAAAGCAGTTGATTGCATCCTTGGATGCAACAGTATTCCATGAAACTTTGGAGCCAAGGTCTTTGTTTCCCCCTTCACTCTCGCTACCTCAGCCATCAAAAAACTTTCATTTCAGAAATATAAACTCAATCTGCCAATCTCATTGGGAATGAGCAAAAAAAACTCTTCTTACCATCCAGAAAATGGTGTCGGCATCCAACCCTTTTTACATTCTTTGCAGAACACATGATAGATGTACCCTCTGGTAATTTAACACAGCTGTGCGGAAAAATCACCATTTTCACGTCTTTTTGGTAGGTAATTCATCTAGAAATGGACCATGTTCGACAGCTATGTGAGTTTGCCCCCCAGTGGACGCTATACGGATCGATCCAAAAATCTTGGGTCATGGATCAGTTCGTTAAGTCCCGCGTCCACCAATATCTGGAGCCGATATCCGAACATGTGTGACTCGGATATTAAACATGACCCTTAAAAAGGTCCCAAATATGTGGCTTCCTCTGCTAAACCATGGTTTCTGGGGGTTGTTTAATATTTGGGGGAAGGAGTTGCACCACTTCTGCGACACTTGGAGATTGTTTTATTGATCCTATGAGTGGACTAGTGGGTGAACTATATAACTTGACCCTGAGAAATAACATTGGTATCCATGGCGATTGTTTCGCCAGGAACAGAGATACCCACCATACTATATATACTGTGGAATCCGCCCTAACTATAGTATAGTCATAATCCCATTCTAGTCCTAGTAAATCCCATGAACTATGGTCATAACCCCATCAAGTGTAGATGAATATTTCAATCTTCTGAGTATCCTGGAAAACCGTTCCGCCTTTTGCCCATGGATGATGGATAACTCCAACAGCAGAAATGGCCAACCTCTGCCCCAAATGCTTCAAGGAAAAAGGAAGTTGTGCCGCGTGCCACACGGCAGAGGCGATTCTTGTGGGACGCGTGCTGAATGCAGCTGAGGACTCTTGAGCTGCGATATTTGAACAATTTTGGCAAGGATAGAAGGGTCCAAGGTTCCAAATTTCTGGTGGCTAGATCCTGTCGGGAAGGCATGGGCATACCATCTATCATAAATGATTCAATGTAAATCTCGTCCAACTGGAAAAGGCATCTTCCTGCCGTGTTCTTCAGAAAATCCAGTTCCATCACTCAACCAACAAGAGATCCCTTAGTTCCATTTAGTTCCACCAAAAACAGTGCTTCAAGCGCGTCGCACAATTCCCGCCCTCGGCCCTCGGATGGAGCATTTCTCGACACCCTCATTTCAAATTGCAGCCGTAATGACCGAGAATATATTTCAGCAAGCAGAGTGCTCTGCTGCCGTCCCTGACGATCACCTTTCTGGGATGCTGTACGCTCTCTTTCTCTCGTGGGCACTGCTATATAATATGGATTCCTTGCACACAGGCCATCAAGAATCAAGCTATGCACTGCTATATAAATCTATATCAGATTAGGTCCTTGGCCTTGCCAATCTATAACGTGCAGAACTAGATACTACCTACAAGCAAGCAAGAATTATTATGATGGTAATTGGTAACTATAGTAATTATATAATTATAACTTAATCAACCAACAAATTGTGATAATGATTAATAATAATGATCACTACTGGTTGGTGGTTTCAATCCCTCTGAAAAAATTACTCAGTTGGGATGATTCTTCCCAATATATGGGAAAATATAAAATGTTCCAAACAACCAACCAGATTAGCAACTGTATATTTAATGTTCTTTCAACACTGATTCGGTTTCCGCAGGGAGAAAGCAGAACCTCGACCCGCCGCGTCCGACCGTTGGGACCGGCAGGACCGGAGTTCCGGCCGGGGCCCATCATTGGATCATCTCACTAGAGCTATACATGCCCACATGATTCCATCATATGACCCATAAATGGCATATGTATCAACTTATTTACCCCAACATCATCCAAATGTAGGTAACTAACAGTAAACATATACCATACATGTAGCATCTGGGATGGTTTGAAATGAGTGGCTTGTTGGCACAAACTTCACGAGTCTCCTTGCCAAATTACAGTAGTTTGTCTGAAAATGGGAACACCGTGTAAATCATTGTAAATCCACTGGCGAATTATCATGTTTCTATGAAATGGCCCATACACAGTGGTCTCATTCTGCCAAATTTGAGGGGGAACTCAGCTGATCTTGTCTTCTGGCATCTGCCATCTGCCATCCGACAGAATGGCTTTGTCTCCAGTAAATTCGTAAAGCCTGTTGGCTGCTGATAAGCCAATTGTTTTCTTTCCGGCAAAGTGTCTTCTGATCACAACTACAATAACATAAAATAATGCAATATAATATTGCATGATGCAACATAAGAAATGCAATATAGTCTAAATGATATACAATAACATGTGATATAATACAAGTTTCTAAAACACAATATAGCATAATGTAATATCATGCATGATTGAATAATTTGCTACAATAAAACATTCGATCCATAATATAAAAATAGATAAAAATATAGAATCATAATAGGAATAACAACATAACTTAGCACGGCAAAATATGTTATCATTTATATAGTAAGGTCGAATTTGTTGTATTTTAAGATCATATACTAGAGTCATAGTTAAACTTAATTTAAAAAACATATTATCATATTTACATAACATGACTTAAGATAAAACGTGTAATTACATAGTTTTGCGGCTTGGGTACAGCTGTCGTTTAATAGCGGCTTGTTTCATTTCCCATGGCAAATTCCACGGCCTGTCCAGCCTGTCCAGCTCCAGCGATTCGACTCGGCTCACAGATCCTGCTTGCCACTGCTGCTGCTGTGATGGCTTGTACTCCTGACACGCCCAAGGACCCAGGAACCTTCCAATAACACCCCTGGGACCCGGATGTGCCACTGTTTACCACAGCTGGCTTGAGAATTGTTGGGACGTCGAAAAAAAGACGTGTCAATCTCTATACAATGGGCCTGTTGTGGCAATGTTGGAGTGACGGTTTAGATATTCTTATAGATTGTCCCTGCAAATTTGAATCGAAATGGCTGGAAAAACTTGACATTAGTGGCGAAACAAAAACACAACGAGTGCCTCCAAATAACAATTTCCCCCAGGGATACCATCTGGTAAACTCACATAGCTATGGAAAATCAACATGTTTAATATTGTTTAATGGGTATATAATTCAATGTAAGTCAGCTAATTATTTCTATGGCCATTTTCAATATATAGATATGTTAAACTACCAGAGTAAATGATAGATCATCAGTTTTGGGCCTAGAATACGCCGAGTTTCTGCGCATCCGCGTCGTTCATGCTGAAGCCGCCCTGGCGCGCTGCTTGGAACATGTCAGGATAACTCGTAGCAAGGCCCAAGAATACATGGAGAAACCAGAAACTTCCTACCTCTTAGTAGAAAATTGTAGAAAGTAGGCTAAAGATGGCTAAAGTAGGTGTACTACATGGAAAATAATAGATATACATGTTTTTCCATCTTCAAATAGCCATCGAGTTACTGTTACTCTGCAGTCAACTCATGATCGAAGCCACGGCCAACAAGCGAATGCACGTGCTTGTTGATACATACCCGATACATGATATGCATATCATAGAACATTAATCCACCATATCCAACAGTTGGTCTGTTCGCACGACCTTGATGTAGAAATCAATTCCCACATGTTCCCATTCCGCCGATGGAACTGGTGATAACTGGTGTACCATTCAGGAAAAGCCAGGCTTCAGAACGGGCCTTCTTTCCACCCAGAAGCTTTTGAAGGGAATTCTGAATCCTCAGCATCCGCTGATTCGGCTGAGGCCACGAGGGCATGGCCTTCTTCACCGGAACTCCACAGGCGAGGAAACCAATGGCAGCAATTCTGACATTTATGATTCCTTCTGAATATAAATATATATATATATATAATTATAATATATATATATACACACATGTACCAGCGCCGCCAAAGGGGCCCCAGTGTGTTTTTGGAAGTTGATATCTTTAAGGGGTCCCACTACGGGAACCCTTATTCCCAAGGTCATACCAACTGTTAAAAACATGTGCTGGATTTAGTAAGATATATTTGTAGGTATTCTTTGGTAATCTTATCAAATAACCCCATTCCATCAATCACCAGTTCACACCTGGCTGCGCTGCGGCGGCATCGGCTGGACCAGCTCAACATTTTGGAAA